>OFEN01000075.1_pt1 | contig 24317 bp, 30 predicted proteins | sample 1521081 | NCBI WGS metagenome assembly OFEN01 (sample SAMN04272335, study PRJEB24112) | coral metagenome | biome: Coral reef; feature: Shallow seawater; material: Coral tissue | host: Coral | place: China: South China Sea | collected 2014
GGAACAAAAATAGTAGATGTATTAAATACAATTGCAACAAAACAAGACTCTTTATTTTCAAAACAAGGTAATATATGTTCTACCTTAAATAAAATACAAGAAAACGTATGTGAATCTAATAATACTATTAAATCAAGTAAAGATAAAATAGAAACTGTAGGAAGTAATTTAGGAGAAAAATTAAATAACCATGAAAAAAAATCAATAGAAGATCACGGTAAAATAACAAATAAAATATACATTGGATGGGTAGGTATGGTATCTATTATCATAGCATTAATAGGTCTTACCTTAGCAATCACAAATATGATTCATACTCATCCATTACCATAAAAAGAAGGAGAGTAAAAATATGTCTAGCTTGAAAGAACAAGTAAAACAATTAAGAAGTACTATTTTCAATATGTTAAACTTCACAAATATATATGTGTTGATATTAAACCAAAAATTAGAAATAAAATTTGCTAATATGAGTTTAGCAAATGATCTTGGATTCGACAGCTATAAAGAACTTCTTGGATATTACTGGTTAGATTTTATAGAAGAAAAAGAAATAAATATAACAAATACCTTAAACACCGCTATCTCAAGTGAATATGAAAATTGGCAGGAAAAATATAGAGAGTTTCAAAATAATATAAAATCAAAAAATGGAAATATAATTTCTGTATACTGGTTTAATTCTCATATAAATAACAATTATGACTGTATTTTCAGTTTTGGAATAAAAAAACAGACCACAAAAGATATTACTATTGATTCCTTACGTAATTACTACCAAGACATAATTAGCAAAGATAGAATAATGATAAATTCTATGAGAGAAGTAATAGGATTAAAAAGAAAACTATAAATATACATATCAAATATAATAAAAAAGATAATATTATGAAAAATGTTTTTTTGGTTAGAACTAGAATGAGTGACCAGGGAACGGAAGGTGTATTGGTTACAGAAGGATTCCAATGCTTCACTCTTGAACTTCCATGGAAAGAAAATAAAAGAAATATATCCTGCATTCCTAGCGGAGAATATATTGTTAAAATAAGAACATCTCATAAATATGGAAGAATATATTGGATAACAAATGTCAAAGAAAGAACGTGGATTCTTATTCATAGCGGTAATTATGGTGCTGATATTAGTAAAATAAACCCATTAACAAAAAAAAACTATAAAAGTCATATTTCAGGTTGTATTCTTGTTGGTTCTAAATATGGATTTTTATATAATCAAAGAGCTATATTAAACTCTAGAATAACTTTAAAAAGATTTATGAAATTTATGAGCAATGAAACATTCAAGTTATATATAATTGATGGAAATAATAAATATAAAACAATATAAAAAACTAACAAATATAAGGAGACTATAATGTTATTGGAAGGAATTTTGGGAACAGTCACAGGACTCATTGGAACAACAGTAGGTGGTGTCTTTAAATATAAAGAAAAGAAATTAGAAATAGAAAAAACAAAAATAGATAATGATCATGAATTAAAAGTAATGGAAGCGGAAACAAAAGCAATTATAGCAGAAGCAGAAGCTAATATCAAAATTACAGAAGCACAAGTTGAAGGAGCTGTAGAATTAAAAGAAGCAGATGCGTTTATACAATCACAAAAAGAAGGAAACAAAAAAATATTCAATAACAAATGGATTGATGGTTTACTATCTATAAAAGGAAAGTGGAGATGGCTTACATTCCCCGTTGCATGTATCATATCATTTTTATTTGGATTTGTTGATTTCTTAAAAGAATTCATTCGCCCATCTTTAACAATTTACTTGTGTATTTTATCTACATATATAACATGGATGGCATGGGAAATAATGCAAACACATGGAATTAATATAACTGGAGAAGAAGCAGTTAATATTTTTAAAGATGTATGTAATATAATTTTATACTTAACAATAAGTGCTGTGAGTTGGTATTATGGTGATAGACGTCTTTCAAAGAATATAATGGAAATGAAAACTAATAGGAGTAAATAATAAAAAAATGAAATTTCACAAATTTATTAATGAAGATAGAATACAAGATGCTCTATCATTGCCAGAACCTAAAATTGGAAATGATTATGCCACAGAAAAAATTAAAAGATATCTTAAAATAATTGAAGATGCACTAAAAGCTATGAAAAATAAAGAAGAAAATGATGCTAATGATGCCATAATACAAGATTTAAGAAACAAAAAGAAAGCATGGAAAAATGTAAATCAAGAAACAAAACCAGTTAAAACTAAAACTGAGATTCCACCTGAAAAAGAAGAAGAACCGCCGCCTGAAGAAGAACCAAAACAGCAACCACAAGAAAGTAAATTATCACAATTCCTTTCTTAGTCCCCATAGTGTCAAGGCCTGACAGTTATGTCCTTTTTGACCAAATATATCAGATAGACCACTAGCTTGCTTAATACCTCTGAGCAAGCTAGGGTTATCTAATAAATATCTTCTCCACAATTCCTTATATAATTTAGAAACCTCATCTATGTTTATAGGCTTTTTACCTTTAACTTCTTTCCATGTTAATCCTGTAGACCCATCTTGAAATACCTTTGCTGCTTGATATTGTTCCTCTATGGATTTACCATTAACTTTAGCATAAAAAGCAGAAAACCTTTTATCTCCTTTAGATGAACATTCTAAATATGGTGCTTTGCCTATTCTAATCATGGATATCAATACATTTTTCGTGTATAAGACAATAAACCTTATCATACATACCTATCATAGGAAATTGAGTAATAAGAAGACCACAAATTGGACATGTAGGTATTTCATCTTCATTAATATATTGTCTTATATCAATAACCTTAGAATCAATATATTGTAATATTTTTGGCATTTTTATTTCCTTATTAAATTAATTTTTAGTTAATATATTATATAAAAAATTAAATGTCAAATATTTTTATCCGAAAAATGCCCTTACAGCACTCATGTCACTATCAATTATACTTTCCTTGTTAATTGGATCAAGCAAAAATCTTATCTTATTAACAAAGAACTTGTCCACCATAGTTTCAGAGTCAAATTGAATTACTTCATTAAATTCTTCGGGCCATTCATAAAAAGTTATGGTTTCTATCCCATAAGGATTTTTCTTAACATATATAACCTTTGCTTTAAGACCCTCTTGAATATCCTCATATTTATCCTCAATTCCAAGTTCCTTTAATAATAATCTATATCCATAAACCCCCTTAACATGCCAAGGAGTACCCTTTTTTGGTAAACCTGACCCCAAGTATTTCTTTATTCCATTAATGCCTATATTAGCCGCGATAGCTTCAGGATCAAGCTGTTTTAATTCCTTCTTATACTTTCTAATAGTAGATGCTATATCATCTTCTGGTGTCTCTTTCATTATCATTTCCATTACATCTTTAAGTCTTGGTCTAATAGCTTCAGCAGATTCAGACCTTACAATTTCAAGTCCTGTAACCTTAATATCATTCTTGGGAACCCCTTCTTTATCAAGCAACCAATATGCATACTTTTTCTTCTTAACAAACAATGCTGTTTTGGCTACAATCTCTTGTTTGAATCCTATCTTAAAATCATCTACCTGAGAATTATAATCACCCAATTGTATTTCATTAAATATCCTATTATCAATATACTGCTCCATTATAGCAGATATTTTCTTTATCCATTCAATCTTTTCCTCATCAGAAAATTCAGACCATTCTTGCTCAAATCCTTGATCAACTATCCACTCTCCTAGTCCAACAAACAATGAATCAGTATCAATATATTTAACATAATCCTTTCTGAAGTCACTCTTAACTCCATCCCCACCAAATAAAGCTAACATACTATCAGATGGATCATTAAGAATATCATTACAGAACCTTTGTCCTGATTTAATGGTATGTCTACCGCCAGCAGTAATAGCTTCGGCTATATGAACATTATGATAACGACTATAAGGAACAGATAAAATACCAAAAAATGCATTCATCATAATCTTTAGGGCTAATTGTAAAGAATCAAGTTCTCTTTCCCTCTCCTTATATTTATCTCTCTCAAGACCTTCACATTCATTTGCCTTTAATCCATATTCCTTTCTCTTACTCTTTACTTCTTTTCTTTTAAAGAATACATTCTTCTCAACCTTTGCAACAACTCCTTCTTTATTTGTTGTAAATATAGAACCACATGGAGAGATTGCAAATAAACCACGCTTCAATGCTGCATTGAATTTTCTAAGCTTATCTCCATCAAATGTAATTAATTCCCATTCACCTTTAATTTCTTTTGTAATCTTAAATGGTGGAAATTCCCTTTTTCTTGTATAAGAAATAATTTCTTCCTCTTGGAGTCTAACAATTCTACCAAAGAATGTTTCATTAGACATATTCAATGCTATAATATGAGATGGATATGAAGAAGTAATATCAATATCTACAACCCATCTATGCATTCCTTTTTTTGGTTCTTTAACATGAGCAGCAGGAAATGGTAGCTGTTCTCCCCCTTTAAAATGTGGGGCACATAAACCATTTCTTCTATAGTATGTTAACATAAGACCTTCAATCAATTGAGTCTGAGCATTATAATACTTCATAGGCGATTTACAAAGCAAACTCAATGCTTGAATCATCCTCACGTATCCAAGTTTATCTTCAAGATCATTTACTCTTTCACAGTCAATAACATTATATTCAACAAACTCATTCCAATCTTTTTCTACTTGCTCCCTCATAGAACCATAAGAATTTTCTAATTTACCAACTCCCAATTCTTCTTTACATACATAATCAAGAGTATATCTTTCAAGATTTTTTCCATACCATTTATAAACATTATAATAATCTAATATAGTCATTCCCCCAATATCAATATTCATCTCACCTGAACTTTTTTGATCCCAAACATTCACAACATTAATGGGGGACATCCTTTCAAAAAATTCTCTACCTTTTTCTTCGCCCCATAAAACCTTTGCTCTATTGACAATATAAGGCAAATCGAAAGACCATATATTATATCCACTTAATACATCACATGGATACTTGTGTATATAAGTAAAATATCTTCTTAAAAGATCTTCTTCACTATCACATACTATATATCTAACATTAGAATAGTTTCCAGAATACCCTCTCATTTCAAATGGGTCATATCCAAATGTAATAGACTGTTTTGTTATTCCATTTCTAATTGAAGCAAGAATTATAGGATCTTTAGGGTCTTTCCAATCAGGAAATCCTTTTTCTGGAAGTACTTCAATATCTATATAATAACATAGTAGATTAGGAACATACATTTCTTCATCTGGAATTCCATAATATCTTTCTGAAAGAAATTGAATTTCATTCCTAACATTGTTCTCTGATATTCTTGGAGTTTTATTTGCATCTAAGAATTTATAGTATTCATAATAACTTCTAAAGTTCTTCTTCTTGGCATTTTCTCCAAAAATTGTTTTTACATCTGCATCTTCTTCTGTAGAAGGGATGAATACATAAGGACACCAATCTATAATATCATATAAATTAGTATTATCAATTTGCTCCCAAAGATGTATTTGACTTTTCTTGGTATCATACCACACATTTTTAAACATATTAATTTATTCTCCTTATATTAATACCTCTATCAAGTTCTGTCACTTTCCCTTGATTTTATTAACAATATTTGTTGATGATACTCCTTGCTGTTGAGGAAAAAACTTTACTTCTTTCACCAAATTAGCACCAATTACATTTCTCTTTTTCCAATCTTCTCCCTTAACAAGAATATCAGGTTCAAGATATTTTATCAAAGTATATGGATTTAATTGGTTGAATATAATAACTTCATCTATATGTTTTATTGATTCTAATATTTCTTTTCTATATTCTTGGTATATAATGGGACGTCCCTTTCCTTTTAAAATTCTAATAGATCTATCAGAATTAATTCCTACAATAAGATAATCACCAAGACTCTTGGCAAATTCAAACAAACGTATATGTCCCACATGCAAAATATCAAAACATCCATTCGTAAAAATCTTCTTCATAATAAAAAATCCTTGGTACTGGTAGTAGGATTCGAACCTACACTGTATGGTTTCTAAGACCATCGCCTCTACCAAGTTGGGCTATACCAGCACATTATGTAACATATCTTGTATTTAGAATATAATATAATGTTCCTTTAGATGTTATGCCCCATTTGTCCATAACTTTTTTATAAGATTTTAGTTTTAAATGTTTTATCCTGTATTTATATAAATTACCATTTATCTTCAATTGATCCATAAAGATCATCATTTCCAAATCTATCATTACTTTCAGTAGCTTGCGGATAATCATTGACAATTTCATCTTCTGGTTTTTCTTCTTCTAGTTTTTCTTCAATTCTTATTTCAATACCTGCCTTTAACTTTACAAGTTCATCTTTAGCAGATGATATAAGAGCATCAACTTCAGGTTTTAAAGAACCAACACTTTCTTTTAATTGCTCCATAACAGCAGGACGTTCATCCTCAATAATCTCAACCTTTGTTTCAAATACATCATCATCTCCACCAAATAGAACATTCCATACAATGATGCCCATTACTATGGTTCCAAATCCTATACCACCTTCTTTAGCCATTTTCCAATCCTTTATTATACCATAAATTCATCTTCTGATAAAAACCAATCACTTTTTCTTTCAAATTTTGTATCCTTAAAAAGCTTTATATCCTTATTTAATAATTGTATTCCCTCTTCTGAATTATATATACAATAAGCAGGATGAACAGTAAACAATACAGGATACTTTTCATTACTTCCCTCTAAAGAGAACTCATTAAAAGTACCTCTTTGATTTAATATGCCACCAATTCTATTTGTAAAAATATATTTAGCATAATTTCCTAAACAAAGAATCTTTTCAGGATTTACTACTTTAATATACTTTCTCAAATAATTCTGACAAATCATTATTTGATCTTCATTGGGTTTACCATTTCTATTTCCTGATACAGGCCTACATTGAACTGTATTTATAATAAGAAATTCTGTTGAAGAAAATCCCATATCAGCTAATGCAGTTGTCAATATATTTCCAGCAGCACCAACAAAAGGAGTCTGTTGTCTTACTTCATTATATCCTGGTGCTTCGCCAATAATAACATATTTTGCTTCGGGTCGCCAATAGGGTATAGCTATTCCATTATTATGTAATGGACATAATGAACAAGTCTTAACTTTTTCATCGAGCAATTGTAACATCCTAATTTGTTTATTACTAAGCATAATATCTTCCTAATTACAATAAATCTTTAATTTCTTCTCCTTCTTCTTCTCTCTCTTTCTTCATGGTCAATTTCAAGACGAACATCCCCTGATATTGTAGCATCACTAATCCATAAATCTAGTTCTGTCTCATCATACATTTTTAGACTACAATTGTCAAGATAAAATCTACTCATCTCACCAACTCTACCACCTATTCTGGACTTATTAATTTTATAAAGAATTTCAGACTCATATATCATTTGTTCCTCATCTATACCCAAAATAGCCATAAAATCGGCTGTAGCAGGTATACCCATTGATTCAGCTATATGATTAAAACCTACTTCACTAAACTGAGTAAAAAACCCCTCTCTATTCAACTGTGAAACCGATACAATAGGACATTTAAATTCAAACGCTAATGCCCTAAGTTCCTCGGATATCCTTTTGATGGCCGAATACATATTATTATCACTTTTATATGCTGCTTTCATCAAATTAATATAATCAACATAAATAATACCTATATTAACCCCTCTCAAAATTAAATCTCTTAAATATATTCTGAAATCCAATACAGATGCATCTCCTGTAGGATATTGTTTTATAAATAGTTCCCCTCTATTCTCTGTTTCTTTTAATACTCTTAGTTTTCTTGTTAAATTTCTTCTTGATTCTCTTGATCCATACATTCTATTAATATTAAGCCCAGAATAAATACTATCAAATCTCTGTGCAAAAGCATCCTCCGACATTTCTAAAGTAAGAAGAACTACATTATGGCCATTCAAAACCTGTCTCGCTCCAAAATTAGCCATTGTATTAGATTTCCCCCCAAAAATTTTAGCTACAAGAACACTAAATGTAAACGTAGGAAATCCTCCATTAATCAAATCATCAAAGTAACCAAAGTAAGTAGGTATTCTATTATCACTAGCGGTAAATATTCTCCTAAGTCTAATTCCCATCTGTTCAAAATATTTTAGGCCCAAATCAATTTTGATATCTTTTATCAATGCTTCTTCAATTCTTTTCTGAATAAGACTTCTTCTACTAGGATCTTCAACATCATCAACAGAATCTATAATAGCACGTTTAAGAGCTTTTTCCTTCAAATAATCATTTGACTGATTAAGAAGAAATTCATAACTTTGTGCTACATCAAAATCTGTTTGTTGTGATTCATTAATTGATTCTCTTATATCATCAGGATTTTCAGAGGAATTTATAATAGCATCCATAGATGGAATATTATTATATTCATTTACATAATCCTTGCAAAATTTAAAAGCATGTCCTATGTTTGGATCATCAAAATACTCTTGCTCAAATACACTAGAAGTTAAAATCAGAAAATCTTTATCATTTAATATACCCTTTAATATTATTTTTTCCACGAAATTAGAATTTAATCTCTCAATCATTATTCTCCTTAAAAAATGTAAATATTTCTTTACGACTAATTACTTCACTAATTCTTTTTTCTGCTATTTTAAATATTTCTGTATCTTTTTCTATTCCTATAAAATTTCTATTTAATCTTTTACAAGCAACTCCCGTTGTTCCACTACCCATAGCAAAATCTAATACAGTATTATTCTCTTTTGTATATATCTTTATTAAATATTCTATTAACTTTACTGGCTTTTGATTGGGATGATAATTACCTACATTATGCATTGTAAATTTAATAACACTATTTGGATATCTATCTCCTAAATTTATTTTTGTACTTCCAATAATATCAATATTAGACTTTGATGGACTATGAATAATATTTCCAGCATTAGATGTAACTGCTTTCTTCTTATAAGGGTTACCGCCTTTCATTTGTGGAAAATAATTCATTCTATTTTTTGATTGACTCTTATGTATTGTAGTACCAGAAGAAAATATAGAAATATTTTCATGAATTTTTAAAGGTTTATTTTTTGCATGTACATAACCAGTTGATCTTCCCTTTTCCCATATCCAATCATATTTATACCAATCAATATTACTTACTCTTAATGAAGAAGAAAAAGGTTCAGATCCAAACAAAGCAATACAAATATTTTTTTTCGAAATTCTTTTTAATTCTTTCCACATTGGTTCAAATGGAATAATTATATCCCATTTAGAAGCAGTACTACCATATGGTGGATCTGTTAGTACCATATCTACACTATCATCTTCAATTTCTTTAAATTTATATAGACAATCACCTTTTAATAATCTCTCCATGATAAATATTCTACACCACTTTTTTTAAATTGTTAAGTTAACAATTAACTTTTTTTATGGTATTATTTAGATAAATACAATAGAGGAGATGTATATAAATGAACAAAAATAAAATAAAAAAAGAACAAAATGAACTAAAACAGATATTCGAAACACTTAAAGAAGAGCATAATATTGAAGAACTAGCTACATTTTCGGAAATTGATATTACAGAAAAATTACAAAGAAATGAAATGATGATCATAAAATACAAAGAAATGTACTACAAAGAACTCAATCTATATGAAATACTTGAAAGAAAAATGGAAACATTAAAAGGATTAAGATATAAACATTATAGATTTCATGATAATCATGAATGGAACAAAGCTGAAATAGAAACATATTGTCTGCCATCAGATGAAAAAATAATATTACTGAAAAAAATAATGGCAAAACAACAAGTAAAAGTTAGATTTTTTGATATGTGTTGGAGAGCTTTCGATAAAATGGGATGGTCAATGCACACATTCACAAAAAGAGAACTCATCGGATTATAATGAAAAAATTAAATTTAAAAGATAAAAAATATAAAATGGTAACGGCCATAAAACCAACTAAAGAAAGACAAGGAAGTAGTATTATTTGGTTATGTAAATGTGATTGTGGTAATTACACTAAAATTTCAACTAAACATTTTGGAAAAACAAAATCATGTGGATGTTTATTAAAACAAATTGGCAAAGAAAACCCAAATTTCAAAAATGGACATTCAACATTACGAACTCCAACATATTATTCATGGGAAAGTATGAAACAAAGATGTTTGAATTCCAAAACATCTAATTATAATAGATATGGTGGTAGAGGAATTACTGTATGTGAAAGATGGATGAAATTTGAAAATTTCTTAGAAGACATGGGAGAAAGACCAAAAGGACTAACATTAGATAGAATAGATAATGATGGAAATTATGAACCATCAAACTGTAAGTGGTCAACTAATAGTGAGCAATCAAAAAACAGAAGAAAATATAGAAAATGGCAAAAATTACAAGATAGAGAAGTATGGTTAATAAAAAGACTATTAGGTAAAATTAATCAAAGAACAATAGCAAAAATGTTCAAAGTATCTCAAAGAACAATTTGTAGTATCAATACAGGTAAAACATTTAATGGCATATAAAACTCAACTATCATTAGAAAAAAATTTAAAGGTAAGAATAAGATCAAATCATCATGATTATCTTAAAAATATGAAAGAAGAATTTGCTTATCATGTAAAGAACTATTATTTCATGGGTAAATTTAAGGCCGGATTCTGGGATGGTAAAATTCATTTTATAACAGAAGCAGGACTTATACCATATGGATTATTACCTATATTTTTAAAAAAAAGTAAAAAATTATATCCTGAAATTAAAATAGAAGTAAATGATGAAATAAAAAATTTGTTCAAAGGTCCTGAAATTGATATTAAATATGACCTAAAATATCCACCATATCCATATCAAAAAGACTGTATAGAAGCATGTATTAAATATACAAAAGGAATTATACAATCGGCGACTGCCTCCGGAAAGTCAATTGTGATATCTTATATAATAAAAAACCTTTTAGTAAATAGAAAAATCACAGGAGTTAAAAAATGCCTCATAATTGTTCCATCAATAGGTTTAACAAGACAATTTAAGAAAGATATGTCGGACTATGGGATACCAGAAAATTTAATAGGAGAAATTCACAGTGAATCAAAAGAATGGGATAAACATATAATAATATCAACATGGCAATCGTTAATTAATAACTATGATAAGCTAAATCAATTTCACTGCACAATTGTGGATGAGACGCATAAAGCGAAAGCACATGAACTAAAAAAGATATTGAGTAAATGCAAATGTAAATATCGCTTTGGATTTACAGGAACAACACCACCACATATAACTGACATGTATAATATACAATCATTCATAGGACCAGTGCTAAGAACTTATTCTTCTGGATTTTTAGCGGATAAGGGGTATATATCCAAATGTAATGTAAAAAGAATAATCATATCTTATCCTGATGGTATAATAAGAAATGATTACAAAGGAATTAAGGATGAGTGTTTCAATAACAGAAGAAGATTAGATCTTATAGCAAGAACAGTAAATGATATTGATGATAGTATATTACTTCTTGTATCATATATAGATGAAGGAGAAAAACTTGTTAATCTATTAAATAGAAGAACTGATAATGAAGTAATGTTTCTTTCTGGTAAAGATAAGATAGATATAAGAGAGGAATATAGACAGAAAATAATAAAGGGAGAAAAAATATCATTGATAGCAACATATCAAATTTTTGAAGCGGGAGTAAACATCCCCAATTTAAAACATCTAATACTAACAAGTCCAACAAAATCAAAGATAAGAACTCTGCAATCAATTGGTAGAGCTTTAAGAAAGCATGAATCTAAAGAAGACGGAGCTTACATATATGATTTAATTGATGAAGTAAAATACTTAGGAAAACATGCACAAAAAAGAAAAGAGTATTATGAATCTGAAGGATTCAATGTAGAAGAAATAGAAATCAATCCATTTTTATCTATAGAAGAATTTAGTATAAATTAATCTTTTTTATCTCATCTATTGATTTTAATAACTTATATATCATAAGTGGATTTTAATAATATCAAAAGATGTCAGTTAACTGACATCTTTTGCAAAGTTTATAGCTGTCTGACGTGCTTCTATATCATTCTTTATTGTATATTCACCCTTAGTATTACCACATGTATCTGCTTTAACAACATCACCAACACCAAAACCAGCAATAGCTCTATGACTATATCCATACCATTTACCATCCGATTCAGCTTTTCCAACAGAACACCCTGCTTTATGATCCATCTTTAATCCAATCCAATCCCTAAAATGAACTTTGGGTTTCTTATCAGCATACCTTGGAAGATTCTTTAATGTTCTTCTCTCCATTGGTATATCCGTCTTTACATAATCTGTTCTTTTATATGTCTTCATTCTAATAGTATCGGGATTAAGATCTTTTACCTTCTTTCCCCTCAACTTCTTCACCATAAACGTCTTTTCATTATAATCTTTGAATTTCATATACAATTTTCCTTTATCTTTTTTATATATTTATGATTTTTTTATGAAGAATATGCTTCAGCATAAAATAAACTAAATTAGTAGATGAACTAGAAGAAGAAACAGAAGATGATGAGGATGAAGATGAACTACTATTAATATACTCATCCAACTTTTCTAAATCAACAATCATCTCATTGGCCTTGAAAGCTGAAAATGAAGAAGAAGATGAGCTATGAGGCAATTTAGATTTAAGATATCTATATAGTTCTTCTATATTAACAATCATCTCATTAGCTTTGAAAGCTGAAAATGAAGATGATGAGGAAGATGGTGATTGTAGATATTCTTCAATCTTTAAACTTATTTCATATGAAGAAAATGAGAAGGATAGAGATGAGGATGAAGAACTACTTGAACTCAATGAACTTGAGCTACTACTACTCAATGAACTTGATGATGAAGATGAAGAACTACTTGATGAGGAACTTTCAGAAGAACTTTTCGAGCTTGAACTTGAAGAAACAGATGATGAAGATGAAGAATCTATATATTCCTGAATCTTATCAATTTTAAATATAGATAATGAGATAGATGATGATGAAGAATAAGAAAAAGATAAACTTGAACTTGACGAATTAGAACTTGATGAGGAACTCGAACTTGAAGAAACAGATGATGATGAGGATGATCTACTATTATTTTCATATACTAGAACAGGTTTCCTAAATATTTCTTCTAAAGGATAGTATCCATCCGTACCATCATCTTGTATAAAACTTGAGCTACTATAACTGGAACTATAACTAGTACTTGAGCTATGAACAGAAACAGAACTAGAACTTGAACTACTACTTTTCGCCCATTCTACTTCCCATTGTTTCCATTCAACATCCTTATCTGTATAGTAAACATTATTAAACACTTAATATAGTTCCTTGTCATAAATTGCTTCATTAACTATTAATAAAAGAATTTAAATTATTCAATGCTGTCTGAATAACATTATGTTCTTGTAATGTTCCTTTATATTGAGCACAAGCTTGACGAATTATATTTAATGATTCATTAAGTAATTGCTTCTCATCTACCTTTTCTTCTTTCTTAACATCTTTTGTTTTATCTTCCATAATTAATTTCTCCTTTTTTATATTTGTGTTATTATGTACCAGCTATTTGAATAACAGTCATTCTTGCCCTTTCAACCAAAAAATCACCAGTGTCAGTATCATTTTGAACCCATAATTCTACAGTGTCATTTGCTGTGAGATCCAGCACAAAAGTCATTGATCCATTATTATCTGTTCCAGCATTTGGCAATCTAATGTATGTATCGGAATGTTGGGTTGTGCCGTTATTTGTATGAACCATGAAGATAGGTCTCCCTGATCCACTTATCACACTTGCATTGACATCTACTGTGACCAAATACTTCCCCGCTGTAGGAACAGTTATATGATCATTAGTGTGGTCTGGTGTAGTTCCGTTGGATTGTCCATTTGCATTAAATCCTACAAATTGAATGTAAACGCCTGATGATATGATAGCGACTGCGGATGCAGTATTTGCAATTAATGAACCATATAATAATCCAGAACCTTCTCCTACCCAATGTAAATCTCCACCAATGGAGACATCACTACCAATGGAGACTTCACCATTTGATTTAATCCTCATCTTCTCTGTAGCAGGTCCAGAAGTAGCAGTTGCAAATACAAGATCGGTAGTATTATTATCGGCAGCAAATGTATCATCAGCTTCAGCCCAAATTGCAGCACCAACAAGGACTGCATCAGTTCCGCTTGCTTCAAGGGGTGCCTGAAACTCAAGCGCACCTAATAGGTCTCCATCAACCACAGTAGTCTCGGCAGTTTGAAGTACAAATACTCCAACATTACTTATATTTGTAAGTTTTGCCGATTGTTTTTGATTAGCAAAAAATGCAACTGGATGATTTGTCCATGTACCAATTCCAGCTTGGCCGGTCGCTCCACTAAATCCAGATCCATCAACACCCACAATCATCCGAACAGTATCATCACTGTTGTACCAGTGTGAAAATGCCGAAGCATTTGCAGTAAGGTTTCTCAAAGTATGCAATGCGCCCGTTGTACCTTCAGTTATAAGGAGAAGACTTTCAATGGTGCCATTTACATCAAGTGGATTTGCAGGATTAGTTTTTCCAATACCTACCCTACCAGCACTTGCATCAATATACATTAAGTTATCACCAGTATGATTTGTGAAGCGAAATCCTTTGCCTGTACCATCTTGAACCTTGAAGACCATATTATCTAAGTTATTGATGCTGTAGTTTTCTTCAAGTCCTATTTGCCAATTCACATCACCAAGAGTTATAGTTGGTTCTGATGAAAAATTATCACCAATATGTAAAGCACTACTTGGACTAACAGTTCCAACTCCAACATTATTAAAAAGTAATGACAATATATTACCAGTAGCACCAAATGGTCCTGTGATATATAATGGATGATTTCCAGAATAATTAGCACCAAATGACTGTAGGAAATTCGCAGTTGCATTTGTATAATGACGAACAGTTCCAAGAGAAGTAAGTCCTGTTCGAAGTTCTCCATTTAAGTCTACCAAATCTGTAGAAAAAACAGGTGTTAATGTTGTTCCTGTTCTATTCCAATGGCCCAAATCCCCTGATGTTGGTTTAGTTGTAGTTAAGTTCTTATTAGCATCTGTAAATACTTCGGAAGATTCTGTTAAAGATGGAATATTAATATTCCCATCAGAGGAAACAGTAAAATTTGTATCTCCATTTTGATCAACAACTCTAAAATTATCAGATTTTACAACGGAAGAAATATTTACTTTTCTTAGATATTCTGTTCTTAACTCATCAAGAGACAATGCTCTTTTATACATCATAAATTCACTCATCTTACCATCAAGATTATTACCTTCACCCGGTTTTCTACCAGCAATAGCAATTTGAGTAAGATTATATATTGTAGTATCTACACCCGTATCAATAGGATTAAGATCTACATAATATGTCCAAGTCCCATTTTTTCTTACAACTGCAATATGATACCATGTATCTATTACTGGTTCATAACCAGTATCTATACGAACATCGTTCATATAGGCTTTAAATTGATATGTTGTACCAAAATACTGTCCTGACCAAATTTCTAATCGGCTTGGGTCAAGACTAACTTCAACAAAACCCGGATTAGTAAGATGGTCAACAACATCTAACTTAACAAAGAAAGAAATCGTGTAATCATCTAATGATACACCACCATAATCAGAAGTATAAACTAGTGCATCTAAATCTCCCGCATTAACTAGACCAGCATTGTCAATTCTACCTGCTCCACTTACAATAGAAATGTTAGTACCTAAAACTGTTCCATCTTTACCATATGGACTTCTATCATATTGTGTCGTTCCATAATCAGTCATAGGAAGATATAAAAGAAGATCTTCGTTTGAGGGATAATCAATTTGATTAAGGTTTCCTGTTAAATCAATACTACCAGCAGATACATTTCCAGTAGTAGAAACATTATCTCCTATATTTCTAGGTGATAATACACCACCACTTCTATCCCATAACCTTCCTGCAATTATAGAATTTTCAACATAAGCAGTTGTAGCTAATTTTGTTGAATTATCACCAACAGAAGCAGTAAGACCAAATGAACCACTTGGTAATTGAACAGAAGTAGCACCATTAAGATATAGATTTCCTAAATTATCTCCTGAAACCATAGTAGATCCAGTAAGAGTTTCAATATTTAAACTATTAGTGCCTATTCCTAAATTATTTGACCCACCTGTTCTTATTGTCATTCCACCAGTACCAGTTAAGTTTAATATATTATTAGAAACAATATCAATTCTTCCAAGTGCTATTATTTCAAGATCTCCAGTACTCACATCATCTTGAAAAGTAATTGCTGCCTGTTCGAAATCGTTATCATCTCTAAAAGACATTTTTACAGAAGAACTTGAAGATGGAACTTTCAATAAAATATCACCAGATGTTTTTATATCATCACCAGTTGTAGAAGGACTTAAAGTAGATCCTGTTCTATTCCAGAATCCAAGATTTCCTGTAGTAGGCGGAACATTAGTTATTACCTTACTTGAATTAAGATAAAGACCTTGATTAGCAGTTAATTTATTTAATCTAACACCACCTGTTGGATCAAGAATAACTTCTCCATTAGAAATAACATTAATACTACTTAAACCTTGAAGTTGTAAAACCCCCTGAGAATAGGTTTGAAGAATACTATTAGCACCATCATCAGTAAATTCAAGTCTAGATCTAGTAGTACCTCCATTGTCTTCAAAATATATTATAGATTGTTCTAGTGCCCCCGATGTTCTAAATGATAGATCGCCAGTTTGTAAGTGAACATTATCTCCATCAATTTTAGGTGATATTACACTTCCAACTTTATCCCATAAAACAGCAGCATCCATAAAAGCTTTATTAACTGCATCTCCATCAGCAGAAGGACTTGCAAGATTAGTTAATCTATTACTGCCCATATTAACATTACCTGCAAATGTATCTCCTACTTGTCTTGTTTCTTCAAGACTTTGTTGTCCTAGTATTTTTACAGTACCATCATCTAATTTTATTCTACCATCTTTGACAGATGAATCAACATACACATAAGAATACCCACTAGGTGGTGTATCAACAGGTTGAGTCTGATTTTGTATGTTTATCTTTGCCATTTTTTACTCCATTATTTTTTAATCTCTAAGAACTAAACAGCCATCTAATTTTAATTCTCCTTCAAGTTTAAATGTATCAAATACTGCCATTTGTTTATATTGTGGTATTTCTAATATTCTTTCTTCTACTACTTGTTCCCATGAAAAATCATCAGAAGATAATTTATCATATTTACTTATATGATCACTTATTACACCACTCTGTATTTCATTTTTACGATTAAAAATATATATATGACCATTGTTAATTAACCATTGACCATTTGGAATAGTATTACCACTTAACCATTGTTTCGTTTGTAAAATATCATCTTTACGAATAAATATTTGTTTATTTCTTATCCAAGGAAAAGTTTGTTCTGCATTAGTCTTGATTGAAAATGTTGATGAACATGTCCATTTAGTATAATATAATTGACCATATTTCCATTCTAAATAACCCGAATTTAATAACTCAACTGTACTATTTTCTGTAAACAAACTAGTTTGAAAATACTTATCATATATTAATGTTCCAGTATCATCTGTGCCCTCCCATACACGAATTCTAATAGGATCACTTGCTGGAATCGATCCAGTTTTCAATTCAATACTATTCATTAAATGATGTACATCTGGTGTATAGATATAAGAAAACTCAGTTCCTATAAATTCTCCTGAATCATCTGATTGAGTTATAATAGTTTGAACATCATACGCATTTATTATTTTACATTGGCTTGTAGATAATTCTGAATTAAAATCCGAATGTGCATGAAATTTAAACATTCCATTTACATCTTCTGTAATTATATGACTACCTGCTGCCGCCATACCAACTTCAATTCCCAACCAAAGAGTACTACTTCCGGTCACAAAAGAAGCATGTTGCCAAATATCACCAACTCTTTCTTCAACCTGTGCAAATCCAGTATCTTGATCTAATGAAAATCTAATAGAAGAAGAATCATCTTCTTGTCCTTTTAAATATATCCAAGGAGTGGTACATATATCTTGAGAATCCTTATTAATTCTCATATGATAACCACTCTTATTGGTTAAATCAACACCATTCTTAATATATCTTGTAACCATTATACTTCTCCTCCTGCTTTATTGGCTATATATTCTATCTTAATTAAAACTAAAGAAGCTAATTGTGAATATGTATCATTAACATGAGAAGGGTCTCTGTATAAAGTAAGACCTACATAGTCATCTACACTCAAACTTGATCCTGAAATTATTATACTATCAGTTTTTAATAATTCTTCTTGTAATAATTGAGTACTATCCAAAACAGAAGCAGAAACACTTGAAGTACTCAAAAGTTCATTAGATTCTAATGCCAATGCTTTCCAAGCTAATTGCCAAACAACATCACCAGAACCAGAAGTAGTAGGAGACCAATAGATAAAAATATCTATATTACTTCCAACTTCCCAATCAGATGGAACATTAAAAGAAGTATATACTGTTTCTATTGGTCCATTACCAGTAAATTGCAAAACAGAAATATTATCCACTACTGCTTCTAAAGGAGGGGGGAAACCTAATTTAACTTCTTCTGGTTTCCGTATTATTGGTTTTTTTACTCTAATAGTATTATTAATTAAGTGCCATCTAAGATTGCCTGTATAAGGAACGCCAGAAATTAACTCATCAGGTATTATAACATATGGTGCATTCTCTACAAAACCAGAATCAACTATAGTATAAGAATACACACCATCATTATATAAATTATCATTATAAAGGGTAGCTCTAGCTGCATATCCTTGAGTAAAGAAATACTCTTTACCCGATACAGGTATACTATCGAGAGATCCTTGTGTACCACCTGTCAAAGAAATGGCACCAAAAATTTTACTGATTGCCATGATCTTTTATCCTAAACTGAACTTTTACTATAACTCAATTTTCATTTTATATGTTATCATTTATATTTATAAAAAAGGGGAAATCCAAAAAATGAATTTCCCCTTTTAACTTAATTCTAATTTTTCCCATTTTACTAAATTCTATCATAATCAATGTAAGACGTGAACTGACCTATAACTCCGTTTTGTGCGTCCCACACATAAGACTCTGCTGCTGAATAATTTTTAATATACCCTTTTTTGTAATGCCATTGGTCAGTTCCGGCAATAGAAGGTATCATTCTAATTACTGTTCCTGGCATTGTATCTACATTTACCCAATGCATCTGCATTTTTTTATGTTTATGCCCAATATGAATTTCCCTATATTTTGAATGTCCCCAAAGAACTGGTTCTTCAGTAGCCACAATTGAAGGAAGATCTCTCAATGGTTCTTCTACACCATGAGTATATGCTATCAGGCATTTTCCAAATGGATAATATTTTCTATATTTAGGTGATATATCTACAGTTACATCTTTGTCTTTTGAAAATATTTCAGAAATGGTATCACACATATAATAAGATACATTAGGATCATGATTTCCCGGAACCCAACATACATGTACAGGAGCAACTTCCCTACAATAATTGATTGCTTTTACTACAGACTTCTTTGCTTTCTGATAGATCTTAATCAATCTTGAATCAGCATCCAATAAATTTCTATTTTGTGGAGTTTGATTTGTTTGATCATCAATATGTAGAAAATCATTACCGAAAGGAAATATAATTTGGGATGGATTATATCCAGCAGATTTTGCTAAAAGATCCTGTACAGCATACAGAAAGACTTCTTCTGCTATATTAATATCATAATCATGTCCAGTCTCTTTGTCCCATGCAAGCATTCCAAAATGAACATCCATTAAAGCGACTTCTAAAAGATAATTACCGTCCAATGTATAATTCTTTTTTGGAGTTTTTAGCTTAGGTACTTCTTTGATTAATTCTCTAATAGCTTCAACCCACTCCATATTATGAAGTTTTTTAAGCCAAACCTGAATCTTATACATAGTTACAGTTTTGGGTTTATCTACATAAACAATATTTCCTTTTACATCTTTCCTATCAGTAGAAGTTTTAACTTTCAAAGTAACTTGCCATGACCCAATAGTATATCTATCTACGGTCCATTGGGTCATATCTACATTTGCTACTTCTAACGCTTGTTCTAATGTGGTAATTGTTAGTGATTCTAATTCTAACTTTGCATGATTTTTTGAGGTTTTATTGAATTCTACTTTTTCTTTTGGTATTTTATATCCTTGATCAATTATATTTTTGCGAACTGGTCTTATTACCCTCCTAATATACGCTTCATCTACATCTAATTTTTTTGCTAATTTAACTCTACTGAATTCTGGATTACTATAATATTCTTCTCTAATAATTTCCGCTTTAGTCATACACATCTCCTTATAGTATTTTACTACACATATTTATACTATAATACTTTCAATTCTTTCAGTCAATGAAGATTCTTTTATAGTTTTATTTGTAACTTTAGCATTTTTAAATTTTGCTCCATCCTTTTTTGCATTAATTTCAGCATGATCTTCCTTATCATCTCCTGTTTGATCTTTACCTCCCATACGATATGGTTGATTTGCTTTCTTAAACCTCAAGGTAGCTAAAGAATCAGGGATATTCTTCATTCTTCTCCATACATTTTTCCATGTTTTTTCTGGAAACAAATCTTTCATAGACTGTAATGTATTTGAATAATTTTCAAAATCATCTTGACCAGCAACATTAGAAAAATAATCCCAAAACCATTCACCATCATCATAATCCCAATTTCTATTAAATGATGTTAACTTATTAAAATATAATTTTTCTTTCATTTTACCACCAATTAAAATATTTCCTGGTGGAGCATCATCATCTTGTGCTATACCAGTACCATCATCTGGATAGTTCTGTACAGTAGTGGCTTCTATAAGTTCAATTGCATTCAATAAATTAAATGATCTTCTCTTTTTTTTCATTTTATACACTAATAAATCTATTTATTTTACTTAAACATCTATTTCTATCAATTATCCAATCTTTTTCTTCTATAATCAATAAATCTATTTCTTTTTTCTTACATTGCTCTTTTTTAATTTTATCTCTTTTCTTAACATCATCTTTTTTATGATAATATTTTCCATTAAATTCAATCGCTTTGTGTAACATGGGCATCCATTACAGAGCATCTTTGTCCTTGTTTAAAATTATTATAAGTAACATAGTATTTATGTTCATTATTACATTTCACTTCTAATTTATCATGAATTCCAATATATTCTTCAGAAAGTAATTTATATTTTTCTTTTTCTATCTGTTCTTTCACAAATTCATATGTTAATTTTTTACCCATAGTAATTAATCATTTCCGCCACGCCACTTAGTTGTTCCCTTATAAGTATCAATTAATGAGGCACAAAATTTATTAGCTCTTTCTTTATCGAATCCCTTTTTTCCTTTCATTCTCATAACACATACATCAAAAAACCCTTCTTTTCCCGGACTCTTACCTATTGTCTTTCCAAATTTCTCTACTGATTTCTTCCCCCATCCAGCAGCTTCGATAGCCTTTTCAGATAATTCATCATCTTCCATAAATTCTTTGGTTTCTTTAACTAAACATTCTATTTCTATTTTATCCAAAACATCAACATTTTCTTCACCATCTTTTTCTATAAGATATTTTTCTTCCTTATTCATATTATTCTTCCCATAATTCTGGTGTGTAGGCACCTGTTTTTTTATCAAATTTTAAACTCTTTCTTCCAAGTATATTAGTCTCTGTTGGATCTTCTTTTTCATCTTCCACAGGTTCTTTTCTATTAAGATCTATCATACTTCCTCTACTTCCTCCTCTGGATATCATACCTTTTTTTACACCCCATACTCTTGTCTGTTGTGATCCAATAATATTAACAGTACTTGCATCTATATAGGATCCCCCAACTACCGAAGTTTCATTGTTAGAGGGAACACATACTTTCTTATTTTTATCATATACCTGTCCCTTTGGACATCTACCACCTACAATAGACACATGACCTTTAGCGATATTCTGTGCCACATCTACGGTAGTAATTGCACCACTACCCGAACCCATACCACCACTCATTTGATCATTGATGAATAAATCCAATTTACTAGTAATATCCATTGTTCATTCTCCATTCTCCATATTATTTTACTTTCATATATATTTATAAAATAAAACATTTTTGTGGTAGTGGAATTTTCTTTCTTCTATGAACGTTATTCCATTCATCATTGTTTTATAATATTATATCTATTATCTATATATTCAATTGGCATTTTACCTTTTCCTTTTAAAGCCATTTTCCATTCCGCATGTATATGTCGAAAACCCATAAAATCATAAAACGTACCATCGGGAGAAGCTACTTGTGTATTTATAGGATTTTTTTCTGGTTTTAATACTTTTAATCCAAGTTCCTTAGTAGCTATATGAAATCTACTTTCTGTATTACCCATAATATCCACTTTTTTTTCATATATATCAAATGGAACAAAATTATCTCTAAAATGAACCATCATTTTTTGTATTGCGGAAGTTTTGGCTATAAAACAAGTAGTATTTAATAAAGGTCTTCCATTATTTTCTTCCCATCCACAGGGAAAAATATCAGCATTACTTTTCTTAAACATTTCAAAAAGATCAAAAAATCCTTCCGGTTTTTCTATTATGCAATCACCATTAGAAGATAATATATATGAAAAATTACCCAACATCGTTACACCTTGATATAATTGAAAAAAATAAGGTAGCATTACTCCACCCCATTCTTGATAAGGCGTTATAAAAAATGAATCACATAAAGAAAAAACATCCCTTTTGGGCATACATTGTTCATATGTAATATTCAACTGTTTAGGATTCCAATAATTATCATATCCAAGAAGAATAAAATAACCTAATTTAGAAAAGCTATTCAAAGATGCTCTTAAAAATGGTCTATTACCGGGATGTGAAGTAAGTAAAATTCCAACCTCTTTAAATAGTTTCTTAGTTACTTTATCAGTACTAATCATTCCTTCTAATATGATTTTATAGTGTTCTTTTTTTGGTCCAGGTTTTAAACTTTCCACGAAAGATCGAGTTACAGACATAATTTTCCTCCCATAATTTCCTTTAAAATTATCAAATAATTTTTTACTTATATTTCTTTATTATAGTTTTAATTAGGACCAAATAAACTTTTGACATATATATACGGTTTTATCCTCTCTATAGCTATATCATAATATTCTTTCAATACTTCTGAAGCTATCCAATTTCTATTATTTTTAATAGCCATTTTTACTGTAGTGCCCGAACCAACCATTGGGTCATATACTATATCGTTTTCATTACTCCATGATACAATATGATCATCTGCTAACTTTTCTGGAAATATTGCTGGATGCTTATAAGCTATTCTATCCTTTGAAGATTTATGTAATCCAACTTCATATTTCCATATATTAAATCTTTTAGAAAATTCTTCCATTTTAAATGGTCCTCTTTTTGTAAACTCACCATTTCTTTCCCTTTTTAAACTATAATATCTTTTTGATGGATATTTATTTTTTCTGTCTATTATAGGATTAAACGTTTTTGGTTTACCTTTGGATAATACAAACATATATTCAAATACTTGATGATATCTATTTGGAAATGGATATCGAAACCCATTTTTATCATATATCATAGTATCATGTAAATTAAATCCTATTTCTTTAAAATACAAAGCTTGCCTAAAAGATGTACCAGACTCAGAACCATTTAAAGTTTCATCTCCAATGACCCATACAAGCACTCCACCTTTTTTAGTTACTCTATATAATTCATTTGCTATGGGTTCAAATTCAAAATTATTTGAATCGTTATATGTTCTTAGGTTATCATATGGTGGAGAAGTAATAGTTAAATCAACAAAATTATCCGGCATTCTTCTCATTGTTTCTATACAGCTTTCATTATATATCTTATTTATCATATCCATATCTCCAAATATATTTTATATCCCCTCATCACCATAACCTCTTTTTATTATATCTTCTTTAAGTTCTTTATAATATAAGTCATCCTTTAAAATATATGAATCACACTTGAATCTATTAAAATGCCCCAACCTTTCTGATGGTGGTCCTA
>OFEN01000086.1_pt1 | contig 20633 bp, 20 predicted proteins | sample 1521081 | NCBI WGS metagenome assembly OFEN01 (sample SAMN04272335, study PRJEB24112) | coral metagenome | biome: Coral reef; feature: Shallow seawater; material: Coral tissue | host: Coral | place: China: South China Sea | collected 2014
ACATATCAGAATGGTGTTTTGGAAGTAACTGTGAAGAAAGGCTGATATGCCGTTGGGAAGTATTCTCGATCCGGCGTTGAAAATAATCCTTTTCGGTGGTAAAGGAGGGGTCGGTAAAACAACGTCGGCATCGGCAACAGCTCTCTACCTTGCAAGGAGTTATAAAACGCTTCTGATTTCAACAGATCCTGCCCATTCCCTTTCAGACAGTTTCGAGCAGGCAATCGGCAACGACATTTCACCAATTGAGGGTGTCGGAAAGCTCTACGCTCTCGAGATCGATGCCGAAGAAGCGTATACCAAATTTCAGCTTGAACATGAGCCGGAACTCAGGAAATTGATCGATACTTCTACCAACCTCGATGAAGATGATATCAAGTCGTTTATGAGTATGCCGATTCCAGGCGTCGATGAGGTCATGGGTTTCAAGACTATCGTGGACATCATCGATGAAGCGAATTTCGAAAAGTATGTTATCGATACGGCCCCGACAGGCCATGCTTTACGCCTTATGACTTCTCCCGAACTTTTCGACGACTGGATAAAGGTTATGGCTCGGATGCGGTGGAAATACCGTTATATGGTGACCCGGTTCGCCGGGGATTACAAGCCGGACGAAGGGGATGACTTTCTTTTTTCGATGAAGAAAACCGTCAGGAAAGTCCAAAAATTGTTACAGGATACAGCACAGTCCGAGTTCATTGTGGTGACGATTCCCGAAGCAATGGCTCTCGAGGAGACGAAACGGTTTTTACAACAGCTGCGAAAACTCGGTGTACTCGTAAAGCAGATGATAATCAACAATGTCATGGTATCGGAAGGGTGTGATTTTTGCCGTCGGAGAAAGCAGAGCCAGAGCCGTTACCTTGAAAGGTTACATGAACTGTTCGGTAAACTCGAGATAACCACGGTACCGCAGCACCCTACGGAAGTCAGGGGTGTTTCGGGGCTCGAGGGTATCGTGCATCATCTTTTTTAGTTCATGAAAAAAGTAGTAGAAAGAGCTTTTCAAGTCAAGGAAGCTCTTGCAAAAGATGTCGGGCGAGCAGTATGCCGACTCGATCCCGAAGAAATGCAAATCTTTGGATTTGCACCAGGGCAAATTGTTCTCGTTCACGGGCAGAGAAAGACACCGGTAAGAATTATGCCCTCGTATCCTGAGGATCGTGGAAAAAAGATTGTCCAAATCGATGGAATAACCCGAGAGAATGCAGAAGTAGGGCTCGATGAGAAAGTTCGGATTGAAAGCGTTCAGGCAGGTCAGGCAAACAAAATTGTGCTTTTACCGTTAACCGGTACAGGTCTTTCGGAGAAGGAGGATAGTCGTTACCTGGGCTCCCTGATCGACGGTTTGCCCGTAACGGCAGGGGATAGGGTCAGAGCTAATCTTTTCGGTACCGGAACAGCCGAATTCAAGGTTGTCGAGACCATGCCTCGTGGAGTTGTGCTCATCAATACCGGTACGACGATACGGGTCGAGACAAATGAACAGGGAGGGAAAAAAGCGGCACGAATAGCCTATGAGGATATCGGTGGTTTAGGTGTGCAGGTGGAACGAATTCGTGAAATGATAGAGCTGCCTCTGCGGTTTCCCCAGATTTTCGAGCGTCTGGGGATAGATGCTCCGAAAGGTGTGCTTTTGCATGGTCCTCCCGGTACAGGAAAGACGCTTACTGCGCGTGCTGTCGCCAACGAAACCGATGTGTTTTTCACCCACATTTCCGGACCTGAGGTCATCGGGAAATTCTACGGGGAAAGTGAGGGAAGGTTGAGAAGGGTGTTTGAAGAGGCCGAGGCCAACGCCCCTGCTATCATATTTATTGACGAGATCGATGCCATCGCTCCCAAAAGAGAAGATATGGGCGGGGAAAAGCAGGTTGAACGCCGGGTGGTAGCTCAGTTACTTGCATTGTTGGACGGGTTGAAATCAAGAGGTCAAGTCATTGTCATCGGTGCAACGAATCTGCCAAATACGCTTGATCCTGCGTTGAGAAGGCCAGGTCGGTTCGATCGTGAAATTTTGATTCCGATACCCGATAAGAACGCCCGCTACGATATTTTGCAGATTCATACCAGAGGAATGCCCCTTGCGGATGATGTAGATCTGAAAAAACTTGCTGAAGTAACTCACGGCTTTGTCGGCGCCGACCTTCAGGCATTTGCTCGTGAGGCTGCAATGCTGGCTTTACGGAGAATTCTGCCCGATATAGATTTCAGCCGGCCTGAAATTTCCTACGACCTGGCAATGGGCCTCACTATTTCCATGGCTGATTTTTTGTCGGCGATGAAGGATGTCGAGCCTTCAGCCATTCGGGAAGTGTTCGTCGAGGTTCCCAATGTAGCGTGGCATCATGTCGGTGGTTTGGAGGCCGTCAAGGAAGAGTTGGAGGAAGCTGTCGTATGGCCTTTGAAGTTTGCCGAAGTTTTTCGGAAAACTAAAACACGTCCGCCGAAAGGTGTTTTGCTCTATGGTGTTCCGGGTACGGGAAAAACATTACTTGCAAAGGCACTTGCAACCGAAAGTGAAGTGAACTTCATCGCTGTAAAAGGTCCGGAGCTTATCAGCCAATACATTGGTGAATCCGAACGTGCCGTACGAGAAGTTTTCAAGAAAGCAAGGCAGGCGGCACCGACGATCCTGTTTCTCGATGAGATAGACAGCCTTGTACCGAGAAGAAGTGGCGAAATGTCCGGAGAACGGGTTGTTGAACGGGTTATCAGCCAGTTGCTTACCGAAATGGATGGAATAGAAGAGCTGCAGGGAGTTTTGGTGCTCGCGGCAACCAATCGTCTGGATCTCATTGAGCCGGCCCTGCTCAGAAGCGGCAGGTTCGACCTTCTCCTTGAAATACCGGTGCCCGATCACAATGCCAGGGAACGTATTTTCACCATTCATACAGGGCAGATGCCTCTTGGAGAAAACGTCGATGTATCAATGCTCGCTGAAAAAACTGCAGGAATGAGTGGGGCGGATATCGCCTTTATTTGCAGAAGAGCTTCGATACTGGCTATACGTGGGTATATCAAAAAGTTGTCTCTGGATAAAGAGCGGGAGTTTGATGCGGATTATGTTTCGAAGACTTCCATTTCGATTACAACAGAACATTTCAATGCGGCTATTGCATTGCTTGCAGATATGCTCGCAGAACGCAAACACATGGTAAGGTAGTAGTATGTCTGAAACTGGAAAATATATCTATTGTATAGTGGCTTCTTCACAAGAAAGAAATTTTGGACCGATAGGTATTGGTGGAGAAGAAAATGAGGTGATGACGATAAGTTACGAAAATCTCAGCATGGTTGTCAGTGATCATCCTCTTTCCAAGTTTGTGCTGAAACCCGAGACCATTCTGGCGCATGAGAAAGTTATAGAAGCGGTAATGAAAGAGTATAGCGGTGTGCTTCCTGTGAAATTCGGGACAGTCGCAAAAAATGCCGATGAAATACGAGATCTTCTTGACAGAAGGTATCGTGAGTTTATGGACTTCTTGAAATACTTTGAAAACAAGATCGAGCTGAATGTCAAATGTGAATGGAAGAGTATGAATGATGTCTTTCAAGAGATAGGTGGAGAGCATGAAGATCTGAAAGAAAAGCTTTTGGCAAATAAAGGCGGCGTCGATAAAGAAACGATGATACAGGTTGGGAAAATTGTTGAAGAAGAATTGATGAAAAAAAGAGAAGAGGTCTCCGATGCCGTTCTGAATGCTTTGAGAAAAATTGCTGTGGACTATAAGGTGAACAGGAAATCGAATGAAAAATCATTTCTCAATGTAGCCTTTCTTGTGGACTCGGGACGTGAAAAAGAGTTTGATGGTGTTGTCGATGATTTATATGAGGAGTACGGAGGGAAAGTACATTTTTCCTATGCAGGTCCTTTCCCACCATACAATTTTGTCGATATCGTTATTTATCCGGAAAACTGGGAACTATAAATAAAAAAACTGAATATGAATCAACAAGAAGGATTATACCTGTATTGTATCATAAGGTCGTCAAGTCCGGTTTCATTCGGTCATTTTGGTATTGGCGGACGAGGAGATGAAGTGACAACGGTTGGATATGACGGCTTATCAGCTGTTTTCAGCCGGGCTCCTCTCGTGAAGTATGAGGCATCGAGAGAAAACATGATAGCTCATGAAATGGTTATTGAAACGGTCATGAAAGGTTATTCGGTTCTGCCGCTTCGGTTCGCCACTGTTGTCGAGAGTGAGTCGGACGTTATGGAGCTATTGAAGGAAAAACACGATAGATTCACAGAAGGGCTTGACTTTGTCGAAGGAAAAGTAGAGTTGGGTATCAAAGCGATTGCCAAAAAAGATATTGTTTTTGATGATATTCTGCAAAATTACGAGGAAGTTCGAAAACTGAAGAAAAAAATTGAAGGAATGCCTCATGATCAGGCTTACTACGAGCACATAGAAATAGGTAAAAAAGTCGAGGAAGCTTTGGAGTTGGAAAAAGAAAAGTATCGAAAAGCTATTCTCGATGCGCTTGGCTCTGTCGCTTTGGAAATAAAAGAAAATAATTGCTTTGGTGATAGAATGATCGTGAATGCAGCATTTTTCGTCGATGCGAAAAGGGAATCAGAATTTGATTCTCGAGTCAACGAGCTGGCGGATCAGTATGGAGATAAGATTATTTTTAAATATGTCGGTGGATTGCCGCCATATAGTTTTGTGAATTTATCGTTATGATATTTTTTGATTTATGCTTCTTATCGATGACATATTTTTTGCTCCGATCAATGGTATAGTATGGATCGCGAAAAAGATTGACGATATCTCACAAGAAGAATTGTCGGATAAAGGTAAAGTCAAGGAAAAACTCATGGAGTTGCAATTACGCTATGAGCTCGATGAAATAAGCGAGGAAGAGTACTATGAAAAAGAGAAAGAGTTGTTGGAATATTTGAAAAAAGAAACAGAATGAAGCAATGAGTGATACAAAAAAGCAGGATAATGACAACCCGAAACAGCCATCTATTCTTGATGCTCGTAAAAAGGTTTCTTCTTTTTTAATGGAGGCACTGAAGGTAAGGGATGTTAAAATCATTAAAACGCTCAAAGAGGAAAACTGTTGGGAAGCTCTTGCCGAGGTCTATGAAGACAGTGCTTTTATCCAGGAGTTGGGGTTGAACACCCGTGTCAAAGACAGAAATCTCTATGAGATCAAACTTGCCGAGGATTTAGAGGTCATTGCTTTTGAAAAGATACGTTCAATAGAATAAGTATCGAGGCTGAAGAGCATGGGCAAGTGTATTTATGTTTACTGTGTGGCTCAAGAGCCTTTCCCTCTTATAGAGCAGGGGGTATTCAAAGCCGACCTCCATTCCCTTGAACATCATGGATTGAGGGTTCTCGCCAGGACTGTTTCTGCCGATGATTTTCTTGAAACGAAGTTTCAGGAAAATGTGAAAAACATTCAATGGCTTAAACATTGGGCTCTCGAGCATCACGAGATTTTAGCTGCTTTGGTAGGGGTTGTTACGTTTCTGCCTTTCAAGTTCGCTACGGTATTTCATTCCGAAAAGAACGTTGTAGCCATGTTGGATAAACATGAGGTTGCTATGAAAGAACAGCTGCGAAAATTGTCGGGAAAACTCGAGTACGGCGTGAAAGCATGGGCTGATGATGAGGCGGTAAGAGGTTATGTGACGAAGGTTAGTCCGGAGGTAAAGGCCTTCGATAAGGAGATTTCAATAAGTTCTCCAGGGAAGGCTTTCTTCCTCAAAAAGAAAAGGGATATTACCCTCGAGCATGAAGCACAGTCGTTTTTTGAAAAACATGTACGTGAGAGTATGCTTTGTCTTGCATCGCACACTCGGGAAAACAGCCTTCCTGCACGCGAAATGGCCAATGGTGAAGGAAAGAATGGATTGAAAGCGGATTTTCTGGTCGAACATCCCGAAAAAGAGATTTTTCTGCATGAGCTCGAGGCAAAAAAAAGGTCTTTGAGGGCATGCGGTATTCACCTGGAGTGTACTGGGCCATGGCCCCCATACAATTTTGCCGATTTTTCTGTTCAGTAAGCAACGCGGGAGCCTTTTATGAATGATAGTGATGCGTCACAAAATGTTACAGTGCTTGAATTACTTGACCGGGTACTCAATAAGGGAGTTGTCATTGCCGGGGATATAACCATTTCCGTCGCGGATATCGATTTACTCTATATCGGTGTCAAGCTGTTGCTCTCTTCGGTTGATACGATGGAACAGCATAAAAAAAGCAACCTGAAAATACCGGGGGTTGAGCATGAAGCATGAAGAAAGGGTGCTTGCATGCTTGTATGCAATTGCAGGGGATGGTTTTTCAGAAACACTGGTATCGGGAATTCCGGGAATGGCAGGTGAGTCATTATACCCTGTACGGTATAACGGGATTGTCGCCATTGCAGGTATTGTCGGCAGGGAGCGCTTGACGCTTGACAAGTCGGCAGCTCTTGCCTATGGGGAAATTCTCGATACGCTTTCTGAGAACTTCACCGTACTTCCTTGCAGGTTTGGGACATTGCTGAAAGATGACGATGCCATTACCGAGGTGCTTCAAGAGCGTTGCGCTTTTTATGAAAGGAAGCTTGTCGAGTTGAAAGACAAAAAGGAGTTCGGGCTTACAATACTTCCCGAAAAAAAAGGTGCAGCAACGTGCAACGTTCGAAACGATCGGAAGGCGGGCGATGGAAAAGAGTATCTCATGTTGAAGTATCAGCAATTCAAAGCAGAACTTGAGTTGAAAGAAAATACCCGGAGTGCGATCGATGTCATTCGACTCGAGTTGCAAGAGATCAGTAGTGAATGCGAAGGGAACTCTTCGGCAAATGGACAGATGTCATTCAGCGGCTCTTTTCTGGTAGAGAAAAAAAATATGGATTTTTTCTGTTCGAAAGTGAAGATTTTTCAGAGGCGGTACCCCGAGCTGAAATTTCTGTTGACGGGCCCGTGGCCGCCATTCAGTTTTGTCTCTTGATCGTAAATGAAATTCTCCTTCTATGGAAGAAAACAACAATAAGGTGATTGTCTGTTCAGATGATGTTGAAACGTTTGAAGCAGAGTTGGCGAATACCGCTCAGTCGCTTCCCCGTCACATTGATGTCAATCCTGAAAACATTGAACATGGCCTGGCAAAACTTGTGCTCACTCTTGTTGAGCTTATTCGAAAGTTGATGGAAAAGCAGGCCATGAGGAGAATGGATGGTGGATCTCTGAGCGATGAGGAAATTGAACGGCTTGGTGAATCCTTGATGCTTCTTGAAAATAAAATGGATGAACTCAAGGATTATTTCGGGCTGAAAAGTGAGGATTTGAATCTTGACCTGGGCCCTCTGGGTAAATTGATGTGATAGAGTGGTCTTGGAGGCTGTTTCGATGTTCATGAAAAATGAGGTGGGGGGGAGTTCGGCATATTCCAAAAAGAATGCTATGGCCGAAGTTTCTTTTTCGTCTAAAGATGATGCAGAGCATTGAGCAGTTCTCTCTCTCCGAAAGGTTTTTTCAAGGTGGCATCCGCTCCTGCAGCATAGGCAAGCTGAAGATAACTTTCAGGGCTCATTTTTCTGCCGCCTGAAATGGCGACTATTTTCATGTGAGGATGCTTGGATTTTATTTTTCTGATGACTTCAATGCCTTCCTGATCCGGCATGATGATATCGGTGATCACTATTGTCACGTCCTGGTTTTTGGAAAGCAGTTCGAAAGCTTTTTGACCGCTGTCTGCTGTGAGGACATTGAAGCCGTTGTGTTTCAGGATTGCCCTGAGGTATTTCAGAATAGCGGTATCATCGTCAATAACGAGTATTTTCATGAATCAGGAATTAAATAGCTGTTCAATAATTTTCCCAACGATTTGTCTGGGAGAAACAACTGTTGGCTTTCTGAAATTTTTTGACTGTATGATGGCATAGGATGATTGGGCTGCCCTGGTGCCGTTCATCCTGGATTAATTATCCATGCAGTTTACTATGAAATATATATCGAAAACAATTAACAAGCTTTTATTAAACCGAAGAGAGGTGTTCCTGATTTTTTTTCCTGGCTGAAATCTTCGTAATGGCCCAGCACATGGTATCTATAATGAAGGGTTTCAGGGTGAAATATGAGGGATAAAATGCTGAAAAAAGCGTATTCTAATACAATATGTTTATTTGTTTTTCAACTTGATATGTGCCATGTATTGATTTATGCGGCAACTTGCTTCAAAGTGTTATTTTTTAATATAATACATGGTCCAAAAGAGGGTTATACCTTCTTCCTTTTTTCGTAGGACTGCTGTTTCTCTCAACTGTGAGAGAATGCGTGGATGGTAAGGGGGCATCTACGTATAAGCCGCTTCATGTACTGACATGAAGCGGCTTTTTTTGTTATGGCTGCAAGCGTACTTTCCAGCTGCTGTTTAAAAATAACGGATCTAGTTCTTTTTACCCGAGGCTTCGTTGTCGTTTGGCGCGTCGATCAGAAAGAGGAGTGCCGGTAAAGAAACCGTTCATGCGTGGAGAACATGAAGACTGGTTAAAGATTTTGCAGCGTGTTCAGTAATTCTTTGTGCCCGAACGGTTTTCTGAGGGTTGCGTCGGCTCCAACGGCATAGGCAAGCTGCAGGTAACTTTGCGGGCTCATTTTTCCTCCACCGGAGATGGCGACAATTTTAATGTGGGGGTGTTCGGTCTTGATTTTTTTGATGATTTCAATGCCTTCCTCTTCCGGCATGATGATATCGGTGATAACAGCGGTTACATCGCAGTTTCTTGAGAGTTTTTCAAAGGCTGAAAGGCCATTGTCTGTTGTGAGGACGTTGAAGCCGTCATGTCTCAGAATATCCCTGATGTATTTCAGAACAGCATCATCATCATCAATGACCAGGATTTTCATATAGGTGAATGAGTTGTAATGTTACTCCATGACTTCCTGAATTTCACTGTATAATATAGAAAAATTTATGGGTTTACGGAGAAGTGTCTTAATCCCGTAATTTGTCATTGTTTGTTGAAGCTTCCGATCAATTTCTCTGCCGGTCATGAGAAAAATCGGTAGATCAGGCCTGATGTTGTGCACCTTGCGGGCCAGTGCGATTCCTGTCATTTCGGGCATGGTCAAATTGGTGATAAGCAGATCGAAAAGATTGGGCTTATGGCATAGTATTTCGAATGCTTCGGATGCTGATGTTGTCGTCGTAACTGTATGACCGTTGTTCTCCAGAAAAACTTCCATCATTTTTATGGTCGAGGTTTCATCGTCAACCAAGAGGATTGAACTCTTTCCCCTGCTTTTGGTTTCAACAGATGGGCTTGTGGATAGTGATGATTGCTCTCTGCGGATTATCGGCAGGTAGATGCAGAAGGTGGTGCCTTCACCGGGCTTACTCGCTACAGTGATGATTCCTTTGTGTTGGGTGATGATTCCATGTGCAACGGAGAGGCCAAGACCGGTTCCCCTGTTGACTGGCTTTGTTGTGAAAAAAGGCTCGAAAATTCTTTCCAGAGTTTTACTGTTCATGCCTGAACCTGTATCCGTTACAGTCAGCAAAATGTAGGGTTTGTCTTGCAGCTTCGGTAGTGATTTGCGGAGTGCAGGGTCAGGGTGCAACGAGCGTAACCGTATGGTCAGCTTTCCTCCTGTTTTTTCCATGGCATGGTACGCATTGGTGCAAAGGTTGAGGAATAACTGATGTATTTGAGATACGTCGGCAAGTATGTCGCCTGTATTGTTATCGATATCGGTTTCAATAGTGATCGTCGAGGGGATGGCGGGACGGATCAGTTTGAGGGCTTCGGTAATTATTGTGGCAGGGTTTAACGGCGTCTGATGAGATTCCTCCAACCGGCTGAAAGCGAGAATTCGCTCTACCAGGTTTTTTGCCCTTTCCGAGGCTTTCTGGATTTCATCGAGGTAGTCTGTTGCAGTTTCTCCTGAGGGGATCAGTTTTTTCAACATGTCTGCATAGCCCATGATCGGGGTCAGAATGTTGTTGAAATCATGGGCTATCCCTCCGGCAAGAGTTCCTATGGTTTCAAGCCGCTGCGCCTGCTGTAACTTCAGTTCCATCTCATGTTTTTCCGATTCTGCAACAGCCTGTTTGGTAATGTCGAACATGATGCCGTCAGCACCGGTAAAACTGCCATCACTGCAAACAAGCGGGGCTTTTCTATCTTCGATCCATTTTTCTTGACCGGTTTTTGTTCGGATTCTATAACTCTGAATGATTGGTTCGAGATTGTGTCGGGCAGTTCTGCATCCGCTCAAATACTCTTTTCGGTCGTCGGGGTGGATGATCGATACCCAACCTTTAGGCAGCGTATGGATCTCTTTCGCACGGTAACCGGTGATTGACAGAACTTTCGGTGAGAAAAGAAAATCGATCTCTCCTTTTGGGTCTGTGGTGTAGATGATACCCGGAATATTGTTCAAGAGGTTCTGGTATTTCTGCAACATGCGTTTTTTTAACTCGCTTTCTCGGAGAGCATCTTCTATTTCCTTATGTTTGGTGAGGTTGAGAACGACACTTCTGAAACCGGTAATGCTTTCGTCATCTATAATAGTCGTGACGTAGAGTATGGCTGGGAAGGTTTTGCCTTTTCGGGTGAGTGCCGTGAATTCCAACGTTTCAAGATGACTTCCCTCAAACAATTTTTTCCTGCAGGTACGAAGGAGCTGATGATTTTCAGGAATGGCAAGGTCAAATGTTGTAAGATGTTGTTCCAAGTCCTCGCTTGTATAGTCAAAGAGTTGAAGAGTCGAGTTATTGGCATAGGTGATCCTGGTCTCGAGGTCACATTCAAAGACAGGTTGTGGCAGTTGTTCAGTAAGTTCGCGGAACCGCTGCTCACTTTCCCGCAACGCTTTTTCAGCCCTCAGACGACCGGTGATGTTTCTGCTGATGCCGAACAGAACAGGTTTGTTGTTCCAGATTCCCCGACTAACTTTCGTTTCGACAGGGATCAGGTTGCCTTCTTTGGTTTGCAGTGGTAGCATGCACAGGTCGGTTTTTCCTGCGAACAGGTTTTTCAAGTTTTTTATGGCTTGTTCACGCTCATGGACGGGATGAAAATCAAGGATGTGGCTTCTGGTGATTTCCTCAGGAGAATAGTTCAGGTCGTAGAGAAAGGTATCGTTCGTATGAATAATCTTTCCTTCGGTATCGATGATAAAGAGGAAGTCATCGATGGTGTTGAAAAGCGTTTCGAGGTTTTTTTTTGCTTCTGCAGTTTCAGCCTCGTGTCGGGCCTGCATGATTGCCGCTCCAATATGGGATGCAATGGTCTCCAACGCTTTTTTTGCGAAATTGGGTACATGTTCCAACCGATGAGATGCCACACTCAAGCAGGCTATTACATCATCCTTGTAGTGTACCGGCAGGATTGCTATGGCATCGAGTCCTTCCTTCTCGGCCTCTCTGAAATGCTGTGTTCCAGCACCGCTGATCTGGCTGTATAAAGGATTTCCTTTCAATACATCAGGTAAATACGATCTGGAATGTTTGAGAAAATTTTCAGGTAACCCTTTATGGACGGAGAGGGAAAGGGATGCATCTGCAGGTTCGACAAGATAGATGCCTCCACAGTCCATATCTGAAATTGCAATGGCTGTATCAAGGCAGAGATCGAGCGTTTCCTCAAGAGATTTTGAACAGCTGAGTTTCAAGGCAAGATCGAGCTCGGTTTCAAGAAGCTGTTCTGCTTGCTTGCGCATCAGGTTATTGGCTATAATTGCTCCGACAAGCTGTAAAACGGTAATGGTTTCGGGGTGCCAATATCGATGCTGTCTTACGGTATCCAAACCGATGTAGCCGAATAAATGGGCATTCGAGGTCAAGGGGATGACAATAAGTGATTTGATGTTCTGCCGTTCAAGGGTTTTCTTTTCAGCAGCAGCTTCAGGTGGAAGTTTCGAAACGTCGGGAATGAGAATGGTTTCATTGTTCCTGACTTTTTCCATCCACCAGGGAAAAATCTTCGTTGACAGCCCTTTGAGTGTTTCTATTTCCGGTTTGATTCCTTCGGCACACCATTCATGGGTATTGTCCATCAGGTTGCTGTCATCGTAAAACTGAAAGGTATAACTTCGGTCAGCTTGCATGTATTCACCGATGATCTCGAGGATGTCTTCAATAACGGTATCGAGCTGATCGATGGCGAGGTTGATGAGTTTGCTCGAAATGTTGGTGATCAGATGCTCGAATTCAAGTTGTTTTTCGAGCTTTTTTTCCGGTGCTTGTTTTCTCGAATGCTCAGTAAGATTTTCCGACGCTGTATTGCCACCGGTAATCTTCTGAAGCGAGCCCACCATACGCACCGGTTTACCTGCTTTATCCCATTCGATTACTTTTCCCCGATTCATTACCCGTACCCAATGGCCCTTGTTATGGCGTATACGGGTTTGAATTTCGAAGTATTCGTTTGTGCCGGCAAAATGTTTTTCCAGCAGGTATTTCAATGAGGCGAGATCTTCGGGATGAGAAAGTTTTTTCCACAAGCCGATGTCGATGGGTTGGAGGCTGGCTATGGTATGGCCAGTGATTGCTGCCCAGCGTTCATTGACGGTGAGTTCTCCGGTTTGCATGTTCCAATCCCAATAACCGGCATCGGTACTTTCGAGTACGATGTTGAGTTGCTGGTTTTTTTGCTCGAGCGATGTACTTGCTTTTCTCAGATACTCAAGTTCTCTTCTTGTTCTTTCCAGTTCAGAGTAAAGAGTCTGTAGTTCTCTATTGTCTGTCACCATTATGGAAGTTTCTTAAATAGTTGAGCCCCCATGGGAGTGGGCGGTGAGCCGGGTGGTGTTAGGTCATGGTTACTTTTTTAAAAATATACAGTATCAAGGTTGCTCCGTTATATGGAAGGAGAATGCGGAAAAGGGAAGAAAATGAATAAGGGAGCCAAAATGGGGAGCGGCCATTTCTCGATTGCTACTGCATTTTCCTCAGCCTTTCAATAACCTCTCTGTGAGGATGATTGACAAGGTCATCACTGTGTTCCGGTAGCGTGACACGTTTTGCTACGACTGCGAGCATTCGTTCTTCTAAATGTTCGGCAATATCAAGCATATGCAGAAGATGGTGTTGCAGTTCGTGGTGAACGAACTTTTCTGCCCGGTGCTTTTTCATCTTACCGAGAATTTGAGCCATGAACGGGTTGTCGATATAGCGGGAAACCTGGCTGAAATAGTCCAGCGGCAAATCGTTCGCATAGCCTGTTGCCTGGTCGGGGCTCATTTTTTTACAAACCCCTGCGGCAATCTGCGGTTTGATGTGTTCGACCATCAGGGGAACGACGACGAAATGAGGGATGTATTTAACGATCATACTGATCGCATGGTACAGTTCGTCCAGCCCATCGGTTTTGGAGCTGATCTGGTTTTCAATGTAGTTGATGACTTTTTTCTGCTGTGTCGGATGAAGCTCCTGCAGGAACTCCGGTACAGGCTGGTTCGTCCATTCCAATACGTGTTCAAGCTCATTCATAATCATAACCGCGTTTACTGAGAAGTAAACCACAGTTTATCAAAAAAAAATGAAAACATGAATTATCGCCTTGCAGCGTTCTCGAAGCAAGGGGTAGGCCGGGCGAAAATCACGGGCTTTTTTGTTACATTAAGCATTGAAATTCGGACGGGGCCGACCTGTATACCCCTGATAACAAGCTAACAGCAAGATACAAGATAGCATATGAAGTCCAGCGATATTCGGCAGTCTTTTCTCGATTTTTTTGAACAAAAAGAGCATACCATTGTTCGGTCAGCTCCGGTGATTCCTGCTGAGGATCCAACGCTGTTGTTCACCAATGCCGGGATGAACCAGTTCAAGGATGTTTTTCTGGACAAGGGTACCAGGCCGTACAGCAGGGCTGTCGATACCCAGAAGTGCATTCGGGCCTCGGGTAAGCATAACGATCTCGAGGATGTCGGCCGTGATACCTATCACCATACTTTTTTTGAAATGCTCGGAAACTGGTCTTTCGGAGACTATTACAAGAAAGAGGCGATTGTTTGGGCATGGGAGTTGCTTACCGAAGTATGGAAACTGCCCAAAGAAAGACTGTATGCAACGGTGTATACCGATGACGATGAAAGTTTGGGAATCTGGGAAAAAGAGACCGATATCGATCCTGGTCACATTATGAGATTCGATGGAAAAGACAATTTCTGGGAGATGGGAGAAACCGGGCCGTGTGGGCCATGTTCCGAAGTCCATATCGATCTGACAGATGATCTTTCAGGCCAGACGTTGGTCAATGCAGGAGACCATCGCGTCATAGAGCTGTGGAACCTTGTTTTTATACAGTACAACCGAAAAGCGGATCGTTCACTCGAGCCGTTACCGAAAAAGCATGTCGATACCGGTATGGGATTTGAAAGAATTACCGCAGTACTACAGGGTAAAGGTTCGAATTACGATACGGATATTTTCAGTCCTCTTTTCAACGCGATAACCGGTCTTACCGGGATGGATTACAAAGCGACGCTTGACGGAGAAAAAGACATCGCCATGCGGGTGATTGCCGATCATGCGAGAACACTGACCTTTGCCATTACGGATGGGGCTGTACCGAGCAATGAGGGGCGTGGTTACGTGCTGCGCAGAATCCTGCGTCGAGCTGTGCGTTATGCAAAAAAGCTCGATTGCAATCAACCGGTCCTCTACAGGCTGGTCGGTGTTATTGCGGATACCATGGGTGACGTCTTTCCTGAACTGAGAAAGCAGCAGAAAACTGTCGAGAAAATTGTCAGGTCCGAGGAAGAGAGCTTTTTGGTGACTCTTGACAGGGGGATTGAAATTTTTGGGGAAATAATCGCAGCACTCAGGGGTTCTGAGCAAACGAGAATCAGCGGTGAGGATGCGTTTCGGCTTTACGATACCTATGGTTTTCCGCTTGATCTGACTCGGCTGATGGCTCTGGAAGAAGGGGTGCAGATCGATGAAAAAGGCTTCGAAGCATGCATGCGGGAGCAGAAGGAGAGGGCTCGCAAGGACCGCAAACGAAAGCAGCGGATTGCCGATGAGCAGGGTGAATGGAACTGGTTCGGTAAGAGAGCGCGTACGATTTTCCTTGGTTATGAAACGCTCGATACCGAGGCGAAGGTTGTCGGGGATAAAATTGCCGGTGGTCAGTTACAGCTTGTACTCGACCGTACCCCTTTTTATGCTGAAAGCGGTGGACAAACAGGTGACAAGGGCCGTATCGATTGGCAACAGTTCAGTGTTGACATTGTCGATACACAGAAAGACGGGGATGTGATCGTTCATGTTGCGGGAAAAGTATACGATCGTGGCACCGGACTCGAGGTCGATCCGGCAGAAATTGAGTTCAATGGTTCCGATACTGTGTATGCGCGAGTTGACAAAGAGGCAAGAGAGGCTACGGAGCGTAATCATACAGCAACTCATCTGCTGCATGCAGCCCTGAGAAAAGTTCTCGGTGAACATGTGCAACAGAAGGGGTCGATGGTTGGGCCGGATCGCCTGCGTTTTGATTTCAGCCATTTCGAAAAAGTTTCTCAGCAAGAGCTCGAGGCGGTCGAAGCTGAAGTCAACGAGCGTATTCGAGAGGCAGGGGAGCTTGTCAAACATGAGGATGTCCCCTACGAAGAGGCCCTGGAAAAAGGAGCTCTTGCGTTTTTCGGTGACAAGTATGCCGATCGTGTTCGGGTTGTGGAAGTTCCTGGAGTGTCTATGGAATTGTGCGGTGGTACTCATGTGAGCAATGTCGGCAAGATCGGTCTCTTCAAGATTATCAATGAAGCTTCGATTGCATCCGGTATCCGCCGTATCGAAGCGATTAGCGGAAAAGCAGCCGAGGAGTTGCTCTGGGGTGAATACCAGGAACTGCAACAGGTTCGTCAGCTGCTGAAAACCGGCGGGGATGAAAGTGTCGCCGGACGTGTTCAGGAGCTTCTGGAAGAAAGAAAGGCTCTCGATAAGCAGGTGCAGGATATGAGGCTTTCGTTGCTTCTTGATCGTGCTCTCGAACAGCTTGAGCTGGCTGATACGGTGAACGGCTGCAGGATATTCGTTATGAAGGAGGAGGATTCCGGAGCCGATACCCTGCGCAGTCTTGGGCAGTTTCTTCGGGAAAAGATCGGACGCGGGGTCGGTCTGCTTGCCGGTGAAGAGAACGGAAAAGTTACACTGGTCGGTTTTGCCGGTGATGAGGCAATCAGTGAATGCGGTCTGAACGCCGGTGAACTCGTTAAAAAAGCTGCATCGAAGGTACACGGTGGCGGCGGTGGAAAACCCGGACTCGCTACCGCAGGAGGGAAGAATCCGGCTGGCATCCCCGATGCAATCAAAATGTTTGAGGAAGCTGTGAGGGAGAAACTGCAATGACGGGAGATGCGCTAGGTTATGTTGGTTTTTGATTGTTTTTTTGGTCGCTGTTCGAAACCTTCGTGTGATGGCTGTGCGTTCAGGATGGTTCGTTCGCTAAGGCTTGCTCTCAAGTCACGGGCTATGGACAAATGTGAAGACGAATCGGTCGAGATCTCTGGTGTATGGAAGAAGGAGGATGTGGTGCAAGCGTCAATACAAACTCCGGCATCCTCACCGGTTGCGGTGTCGAAACAAACGGGAAAAAAGCGGAAAAAACGGCTTCTTGTTCCAAGAGAAGATATCCCCTGGTATCCTACGATAAACCCCGATCTCTGTAACGGCTGCGGTGACTGCAAGGTGCTCTGCAAACCCGGTGTGTTCGAACCGGGCCCACCCGATCCGGCAGGAATTCAACGCCCCAAGTTCGTTGTGGCACACCCATATAAATGCTTGGTGCTCTGCGACCGCTGCGTGGCTGTCTGTACTTCCGGAGGCATCACGCTGCCACCGAAAGAGGATTTCGAAAAGTATGTCGAGTACGTCGATTAATACAGTTAACCCCACCATCTTTTTTTCCGCGAGCCATCGTGAGAAATGAAACAACGAATCCATGAATGAAAAATGTTTGCAGCGAATGGTGTGACTTCGCTGTTATTTCCTACCTTGTCCCCCGATTGGTTTTACTTTTGAACGACATCTTTCATATTTATTTACCATTTGAACACTGATTATGAAGAAAGAAATCGATGTATTGGTTATAGGCGGTAGTGCGGCTGGTATCGTTGCGGCAACGACAGGCAAGGCTTTTTATCCGGACAAACAGGTTCTTATCGTCAGAAAAGAGGCCGAAGCGGTTGTGCCCTGTGGGATTCCCTATATTTACGGAACGCTGGGAGGCATCGAGCAGAATATCATTCCCGTCAGCCATATAGAACAGGCTGGGGTGGAACTCATGATCGACGAGGTTGTTTCGATAGATGAAGCGGCAAAAACTGCCAGAACCGAAGGAGGGGTAGAAATTTGTTACGACAAGCTGGTCATAGCGACAGGATCGGTACCGAAAGTGCCAGGTTGGCTTGAAGGCACCGAGCTTGACAATGTGTTCACCATCCCGAAAGACCGTGAATATCTCGCGGCACTGAAGACTCGTCTCGAATCCTGCAATAAGGTTGTTATAATCGGAGCAGGTTTCATCGGTGTTGAAATTGCTGATGAGCTCGGCAAGAAGGCTAAGGATATCACACTTGTCGAGGTGTTGCCGCATGTACTGCAAATGGCTTTCGATGAAGAGTTATCCGTTCGCGCAGAGGAAATCCTTTCAACCGGGGGCGTCAAGTTGAGGCTTGGAGAGAAGGTAGAAAAAATAGAAGGTGACGATCGGGTTTCCGGGGTTCGCCTGAGCGGAGGAGATCTGCTGGAAGCCGATGCCGTTATTCTGTCTACCGGTTATCTTCCAAACACCACACTGGCACGTAACGCAGGTATAAAGCTCAATGAGTTTGGAGCGATCAGGGTGGACGAGTATATGCGCACCGAGGACAAGGATGTCTTTGCCGTCGGCGACTGCGCAGAAAAGTTTTCCTTTTTCACTCGTATTGCCAAAGGGTTGATGCTCGCATCGACGGCCTGTTCGGAAGCACGTATCGCCGGCATGAACCTTTACAAGCTTTCGCGTTTGAGAACCTTCGGAGGCACCATGTCCATTTTTTCCACGGCAATCGGGGGGACGACATTTGCGGCTGCGGGAGTGACGGAGCACGTGGCGATCGAGAGAGGTTTCGACATCGTTACAGGATCGGCGGAAGGGATAGACAAGCATCCTGGAACACTTCCCGGAGTGAGCAAACAGTATGTGAAGCTGATCGTGAACTGTGAGTCAGGTCTTGTTCTGGGAGGATCCGTCATCGGTGGAGAGAGCGCCGGCGAACTGATCAACGTGATAGGCGTGATCATCGAAAACATGATGACCATTCATTCGGTGTTGACCTTGCAATTCGGTACTCATCCGCTTCTGACAGGTCCTCCGACCGGATACCCTTTGATCAAGGCGGCCGAAGCAGTCGCGAAAAAGCTGAGACATTGAGCATGCCGGGTTATGGAACGGTGTCTCGGAGTGTTGTATAGAGACAGAAGGTTGTTGCATTGTGGAGAGGCGGGTCCAATCAAGAATTGGCAGTGTGTTGAATCGTTCAGGAAACCTTGATAGACGTACGATGAGCCTTTCCACAATACCTTGAAAAGGTATGATTCAAAAATAGGAGACATCATGAACGAAGAAAACAAGTCCATTCATGAGTTCGATCTGGAATTGATCTGTGAATATTTTGCAAACCTGAAACGACAGGGACCAGGCAGCCCTGAAGTAACGATCAAGGCGTTGAGTTTTATCGATACTCTTGACGATAAATCACGTATTGCCGACATTGGCTGCGGATCAGGTGGACAGACAATGGTGTTAGCGCAGCACGCACCGGGGGATATTACAGGTTTCGACATTTTTCCGACTTTTATAGACCTGTTCAACCGGAATGCCGAAAAGCTGGGTCTTCAGGATAGAGTGAAAGGTATTGTGCAATCGATGGATAACCTTCCTTTCCAGGATGAAGAATTGGATCTTATCTGGTCGGAAGGAGCGATCTACAATATTGGTTTTGAACGGGGGCTTCATGAATGGCGGAAATTCCTGAAAACCGGGGGTTATATTGCTGTTTCTGAAGGAACATGGTTTACGGAGGAACGCCCTGCTGAGATAGAGGAGTTCTGGATGAGTGTTTATCCGGAAATAGATACTATCTCCAATAAGGTAGCACAAATGCAAAAAGCCGGGTACATTCCGGTCTCCACTTTCATTTTACCCGAAAACTGCTGGATTGAAAATTACTTTGATCCAAAAGTAGAAACGGATAAACGTTTCCTGGAAAAAAATGCGGGTAATAAGGCTGCCGAGGAATTTATCGCGAACCAGCGACACGAAGCTCAGCTGTACAATACGTACAAAGAGTATTATGGTTACGCTTTCTACATAGGGAAAAAAATCTAAGCCGTTTCGTCAATTTTCGATGCGATAAAGGACAGCGAATCAGCCAATCACCGATGGTTTTAGGCCGTCCCGGTGATTGGCTTGTTATATCTATCAAACACAGAGCTATGACAAAATGGTTACAGACCGAAAACTTCCGACTGATTTTCCTTCTTCAGGATTCTGGCTCCTTGATTTTTCTGTATGCCTTTGCCAAAAACGAACGCGCAAATATTTTGGATAAAGACAAAACGGCGCTTCGTTTTGTTGCAGAATCATTTTTCTCATCCACCGAATCAGGGCTGAAAACCACGTTAGCTAGATCGTATTTACTGCAATGCTTGGTATTGGAAAAACAACTGTCCAATAGTGGGAACGGGGAGAAAAAAAGCTGAGTGGAGCCGCCCAGCGGTTGCTTGATATTGTCGATCGAAAAGGACTTGAGGCGTTGAGTTGAGAGCAGAGTCCTGCAGCAATAACGAATGTTATCCGCTCAGTGCCAGCATGTTTAGCTTACTGATTCTGCTGTTTTGAATCCAGCTGCTTCGACAGGTGCCTTCGACAAGATATCCGCGAACGGTTAAAAAGTTGTTTCCCTGCATAGTGTTGCTATGGAGCAAGAAAATCACTAATGTTAGCCACTTGACTAAGGGGTAGACACTTATGATCGAAATTCGTCAAGAAGAATCCAAAGACCGTGGTGCCGTTCATCATCTGAATGTAATAGCATTCGATAACGGTCCGGAAGCAGTTCTTGTCGATAAACTCCGTGCATCCTGTAAGGAGTACGTATCGTTTGTCGCTGTTGAAGATGGTTCTGTTATCGGTCATATATTGTTCACACCGGCTACCTTGGATGGGTGCTCCGCAGTCGGGATGGGACTGGCACCAATGTCGGTATTGCCATCGTGGCAGAGAAAGGAGATTGGTTCCCGACTTGTCCGGTACGGGCTTGAATTTTTGCGCAATGCCGGTTGTCCGTTCGTTATTGTTTTAGGGGCACCCCGGGTATTACCCGCGTTTTGGTTTCGAACTCGCGTCAAAATATCAACTTCGCAGTCAATGGGAAGGTGTGCCGGATGATGCGTTCATGATTGTAGTTTACGATAGCGGGGTTTTGCCGAAGACCGGCGGCATAGCACGATACAGGGATGAATTTGATGATGCAATGTAGGCGGCTAACAAATCGATTAGAAAGAAGTTATCTGTCAAATACCGAGCTATAAAAAAATGGTTGCCTCCCGACAAGTCAGACATGGTGACAACCAAAATCTTGAACTGGTGCGTCTTGGTTCACAGAGCGAGTTGGGGTTATAAGA
>OFEN01000087.1_pt1 | contig 19964 bp, 17 predicted proteins | sample 1521081 | NCBI WGS metagenome assembly OFEN01 (sample SAMN04272335, study PRJEB24112) | coral metagenome | biome: Coral reef; feature: Shallow seawater; material: Coral tissue | host: Coral | place: China: South China Sea | collected 2014
ACATGGTAGTGTTCACTACCGACCGTTATCTCGATACGCCGCTTGTGGTCAAGGGACCTGGAGCAGGGGGTGAAGTGACTGCCGGAGGGGTGTTTGCCGATATTCTGCGGATTGCCAGCTACCTTATATAACTCCCCATGGTTGCAGAAATACTATCCATCGGCGATGAACTGCTGACAGGTCAGAAGGTCAATACCAATGCCCGGTTTATCTGTTCGGAACTTGCCGGTGCCGGCATAGGTGTGCAAAGGATCATTGTGTGCGCCGACAGTGTGGGCGGGATCGTTGAGCAGTTCAGGGACTCGTTGAGGCGTGCGGAGCTGGTCATCGTAACCGGCGGGCTCGGGCCGACACATGATGATAAAACAAAACAGTCGGCGCAGCAATTCCTGGAAAGGGAGCTTGTGCTCGATCGGGAAGTCTATGCCCGAACGGTTGAGCGTTACCGCAAAAGCGGACGGGAGCCCTCGGCTTATCTGAAACACAATGCCATGGTGATCGATGGGGCTGTGGTGATTCCCAATGAAAAAGGGCTTGCTCCCGGCATGATCATTTCGTGCACAGAGCATTTTGACGGTCACTATCTTGTCTTGATGCCCGGTGTTCCCCTGGAAATGGAATCAATGATGCGGAGTACGGTTGTTCCTTTTTTTTCACGGAAGTCAGGTAGTGTTATCGTTCATTCGCATATCAAGACGACAGGCATCGGGGAAACAGCCCTTGCAGACATCATCGGTGAAATCAAGGAAACGTTGCCTGATGGAACATCACTTGCCTATCTCCCTCACATGGCAGGGGTCAACCTCCGGGTTAGCTCGACGGGAAAAGATAGAGGTGTTGTTGAACGCGACAACCGTGGGGTTGTCGATGCAATTGCCGGGGCGGCCGGGGAGTTTGTCTATGCGACAACCGATATATCACTTGAAGAGTTGATCGGCAGGATGCTGTTGTCCCGGGACTTGAAAATTGCAACGGCAGAGTCCTGTACGGGTGGACTTATTGCCGGCAGGTTGACCGATGTTGCCGGTTCTTCACGCTATTTCGAACAGGGGTTCGTGGTATACAGCAATGTTTCGAAGGAGAAAGTGCTCGGGGTGAAGGCGGAAACGCTCGACGCGCATGGAGCGGTCAGTGAAGATGTTGCAGCAGAGATGGCAGAGGGTTGTCTTTTGAGGTCAGGTGCGGATATCGCAGTCTCTTCTACCGGCATTGCCGGTCCGGGTGGTGGGACCGCTGAAAAACCGGTCGGAATGGTATGTCTGGCGCTGGCGATCCGTAAAGGCGGTGTCGGGGTGGAGATTTGCACGACAACCTTTTATACACAGGGGGACCGCTTGCGCAACAAGGTCCGGTTCAGTGAAGCAGCCTTGAGAATGGTGTGGAAAGAGCTCAGGAGTTCACCAGCGCAAGGTTGAAGGTGTAACGGATCCCGTCCTGATATTTTACGGCTTCCACCTGCAGGGTATCCTGATTGGTAATATGGTAGTTCCCGGTAATGGTTTTGCCTTTCCTGTCCTGTTTTTTCTTTTTTTCGTTAACGGTTATAACTCCTTCGTGTATGGTCAGGGTAAGGCTATCTCCCCGCACATCGATATCCCCGCTGCCCAGATAGCCGTAATTGCTGCCGAAAAAGGAGCCGTTAGCCTCGATGGTATAGGTATGATTGTTGGCTACGGAGCCCCTGGCTTCAAAGGTGTTGATCGGGATAGGGACGTTGAGGAAATCAGGGGTGACGGAGGCTCTGACAAGTTTCCACGTGCCGATGAGTTTTTCAGGACCTGAAACTTTTTTTGCTTCGCTCTGTGTATCGGCCTGGTCTGGCGGCCCGGATGCAATGTTATGGTTCAGGGAGGCAAGAGCGGCGGCTCCGGTCAATGCGAAGGCAAGCAGTATAACCCATATCGTTTTTTTCCTGGTCATAGTTTGTCTCCATGTGATCATCGTTCGAGGTGTACTCAAGTTTCAGGAAATAATTTAAAGTATTTTTTGAAAATAAGATTTTTTTGTCCGGAAGTTTTATTAGCCTGTGTTGACCGGTTGTCGAATCCATCAGTAAGATTGAGCACTCTTGTCGGTACCGGGTTCGGGCTGGTCGGGACGCTGTTATCAACGGCTGTTGCTCCTGCTGGGTGCAGAACAAATTGAAACGATCAACGTAGAACGTACCATGTCGAAAATTACCAGGTTACCTGATATCGTCGCTAACAAGATTTCCGCAGGTGAGGTTGTCCAGCGTCCGGCATCAGTAGTGAAGGAGTTGCTGGAAAACGCCATCGATGCCGGTGCCACACGTATTACCGTGTCGATAAAAGATGCGGGGAAAGAGCTTATTCAGGTTATTGATAACGGTTCGGGTATGGACGAAGAGGATGCGCTGCGCTGTGTCGAGCGGTTTGCCACCAGCAAGATTGCGGCCGCAGAGGATCTTGAGGCTCTCGGGACGCTAGGGTTCAGGGGGGAAGCTCTGGCAAGCATATCCGCAGTCTCGCATGTCGAACTCAGGACTCGACAAGGTGGCGACGGTATCGGGGTTCATCTGTGCTACGAAGGGGGCGAAGCTACTGAGAAGGGAAAGATTGCCTGTGATGCCGGTACCATGGTAAGTGTCAGAAGCCTTTTTTATAATGTTCCTGCACGCCGCAAGTTTCTTAAAACAAACGCGACGGAATTCAAGCATATTTTCGAGAGCGTAAAAGCGCAGACGCTTGCCTATCCCGAAATCCAGTGGCAGATGTTCAATGATGAACAGGAGTTGTTTGATTTCAGAAGCACCGATATTCACGAACGTCTCGACTTTTTTTTCGGCGAAGATTTCGCTGACAGCCTGATAGAGGTGCATGAGGATAACGAGTTTCTTTCTCTCCACGGTTATGTCGGTAAACCGGCTATGCAGAAACGTCAGAAAAATGAACAGTTTATTTATGTGAACCGGCGCGTGGTACAGAACAGGATGCTGTCCCAGGCATTGCAGCAGGCTTACGGGGAATTGCTTGTAGAGCGTCATTTTCCCTTCACACTTCTTTTTCTGGGGCTTGATGCGCAACAGATTGATGTTAATGTTCATCCTTCAAAACTTGAAGTTAAGTTTGAAGATGAACGCAGTGTGCGCACGATGTTTTATACGATTATCAAAAAGGCTGTCCGGACGCAGAACTTTTCTCCTGATGTCGGCAATCAGGGCTTTTCCCGGAAAAACCCTGAACATGGCGAAGCAAAGCTGGGGTTTCAGGCGGTTTCTTCAGGAGCTTCAACAACCCGAGAGTTCTACAGGGAGTTCAGGGAAGGTATTATGGAGCAAGGAGCATCCGGCAGAGCGGCCGTCAATGAGCAGAGGGAGAGGTTCAGGCAGAATCCCGATCTTTTCTGTGAACCGGAAAGGGAACTGCGCAGCAGCGATTACGGACAGGTTTCGGTGGAGCCTGTTGATGGGGAGTGTCCCGAGCCTGCAGGGAGCGACCCAAAGATCTGGCAGCTGCACAACAAGTACATTATATGTCAGATCAAGACCGGGCTCATGCTGATCGATCAGCATGTCGCGCATGAGAGGGTACTGTATGAACGTGCAGTTGATATTATGGACAATAACGTTCCAAATGCTCAGCAGCTTCTTTTTCCCCAGAAAGTGGAGCTGAAACCATGGGAGTTTGAAATATATGAGGAGATATGCGACGATCTCCGCAGGCTTGGTTTCAATCTCGGTACGCTGGGGTCGAGGACAGTCATCATAGAGGGTGTCCCCCAGGATGTGCGCAACGGTTCGGAAGCCTATATCCTTCAGGACATGATTCAGGAGTACCAGCAGAATGCGGAGAAACTGAAACTTGAGAAACGTGAAAATCTGGCGAAATCATACTCTTGCCGAAATGCAATAATGAGCGGTCAGAAACTGACCCTTGAAGATATGCGTTCTTTGATCGACAGGCTTTTCGCGACGAAAATGCCTTATGTGTGTCCCCACGGGCGCCCTGTTATCATCAGGATATCCCTTGACCAGCTTGACAGGATGTTCGGGCGTAAGTAGTTGATTTGTGGTGGTTAAATAAAAATATTACATTGACACCCATACCCTTGTAGCTCAGTGGATAGAGCAACAGTTTCCTAAACTGTGGGTCGGCAGTTCGAGTCTGCCCAAGGGTACAGTGCCCCTTTTTTCTTACCCTCAGGCAAACAGACTTCGCGGTTACCGGCAGTTTCCCCTGGTATCAAAATTCGGATCATATTGGTCCCAGAGCCAGCCTGAAACTTTTTCCAGCTCTTCATCAGGCATTGACATCGCAGGCATCAGACCGAAACGTTTTATCGCCCGAGGCCCAAGAGCGGTGTTGGCGGCATCGGGTTTTTTCATGAATGATACCATTGCTGTAACAGCGTCTTCCTTGTTCCCATGCACTTTTCTGAACCGTGAAGCAAGCCCGACAATGGGCGGTGCTGTTTTTGCCGGAGGGCGCATGGAGTGGCAGACTTCGCAGTTCCTTGCATAGATTTGCTCGCCGCTCAACACCTCTTTCCCTGTTTTTTCCGAAGCAATTGCAGATTGCAGATACATTCCGGAGTGTCCTGCGGAAAGCGGGCTGGTCTGCCGGAAAATCGGTATTGTTGACAAAACTGCCGTTATCATCAGACCGGCGCTGACGAATAGAAAAACGCGCTTCATGTTCATGATTGACAAATTGTTTGATTGTTGTCTACTGGCAGTCTCCCTCACCTTCGAAGTTCGGATCGTACTGGTCCCAAAGCCAGCCGGCTACTTTTTCCAGCTCTTCATCGGGCAGCGATAGTGCGGGCATCAGACCGAAGCGTTCAAAAGTGCTTGGGCCGAGGATGGACTTTCCTACTGCAGGGGCCTTCATGTAAGATACCATATCGGCGACGGCACCGGCTTTCTTGCTGTATCGCGCCCGGTACTGGCCTGCAAGCGCAATAATTGAAGGGGCGCTTTTTGCAGGTGGTGCCATGGAATGGCAGGATTGACAGCTCTTTTGGTAGATTGCTTCTGCTTCTTTTTGTGCAAGGGCTTCGCTGTTATCCGCTGAAATGGCCTCGGTGCTCGTTTCGGCAGGAGCTTCCGATTTTGCAGGTGTTTCGGGCTGCTTTTCGGAGACAGGACCGGTTTGCTGCTGGCATCCTGAGAAGGCTGCAATCGAAGCTATCAGTAGTGCGCTGAGTGTATGGGATGAAAAAAAACGTTTCATATTTGGTCTTTGATTGGTTCAGTAATACATGGCAATGGCACATAATGATCTGTACCGAAAAACCGGTTCAGAAAAAAAGATTCTATGTTATATGGTGAATGAATGTTCGGTGAAAAAGCTATTTGTCAGAAAGAACATGATAAAAAACTCATGACCGGGATGCAACGCCGGACTGTTTTTTTCCGAAATCCCCAACTTCGATGAACCTGATCCTGCACATAGCCGGGTTGTTTCTTTTGCTGGTAGTCGTTGATAACTCGAGGGCACCTCAAAAAGGTGATCCTTGTTTGGCGGTTCTTCACGATATGTCAGGCCGAAAGGATGAATGTATTTAATGGATCATGCAACGAAGGGGGATTTCCCTATGATTCGTAAAAGGCCACAGCACCATAACCGACAACGGCTTTTTTGTCGGCAGACGGTACATTGCCGCTCTGCCTGTAGCAGAGCGGCTTCGCTTTCCAGCCATCGAGATGTGCAAGCTGCATAACGGTCCTGATCGTGTCAGGGCTGCAAAAAAGAGTTTCCTCGTGCGGGATGTTTCGCTCCATGGTCACGCGAACATGCTCTTCGAGCTTCTGGATATCCTTTTTAACAATATAGTCAATGGTTTTGCAGTCGATGCTGCGTGCGTCATGAGAGGACGGGTAGTGGGAAAGGTCGGAACTTGCTATGACAAGATCGCCAGGCTGCAATACAGCAAGAATGATCGCTGCGGCAGTACGGTAAATCCCGGACGGATTCTTGCCGAAGAGAAGGGGGAGAATGGTAAAACCTCGCTTAAGGGCGCACTGGATGAACGGGAGCTGAACTTCGAGAATGTGGTCCAAGCGGTGAGCTGTTTCCGAGCAGAAAAAAAGCTCGGGATGTTTGGCATGCAGTTGCTCTGCAAGGGCTGTATTTACCCGAACATTTCCTATGGGAGATTCCCATAGCTCATGGCCGTCGAGTGCGATTCCTTCGAATGGATAGGTATGGGCGTCGCCTGTCAGTAAAACTGTCTTGCACGACCTGTTTCGTACCATGTTGTACGCGGTTGCGGCCGTACTCCCGCTGAAGCCGTATCCTGCATGAGGGACTATGATTGCACGTGTGGTGGCGTTTTCGGCATTTTCTACCGGGGCGTTCCGCAAGAGGCCGTTTACAAGACTCCGGAGCCGTTGCGGGTCGGAAGGGTAAAATGATCCTGAAACAGCAGGGTGACGAATTGAATGTTCCATGAACAGAAAGCTCCTTCAGCCGAGGGTGATAATCGTTTTGCCGCATCCGGGACAGCAGCCATTCATGTCATGGCGCAGTATTGTGTAGCCGAACCGGTGAATGACAACTGTTCCGCATTGCGGGCAGAAGGTATCTTGATGGTTAAAGGCATCATAAACATAGGTCAGCCCCGCTTTTTTGCCGATCTCGAATGCGCATTCAATTGTTTCGACAGGGGTTGCGTCACTGTCCGTCATTTTCCATGAAAATTCAGGGGCAAAGGCCGAAATATGCCAAGGGGTTTCGGGGTCGAGTTCATCGACAATGAATTCGGCAAGGCGCCGGAGCATTTCGGGCGAGTCGGAAAACCCCGGAATCACCAGGGTTGTAATCTCGATGTGCGCATTTGACCGGACAAGACGTTTGAGATTGCTCAGAACAGGATGTTGAAGGGTGCTGCATATTCTTCTGTAAAACGACTCGGCCATTGATTTCAGATCGATGTTGATTGCATCGAGCAGCGGTTCAACGGCATTGAGGCAGTGATCCGACATATAGCCGTTGCTGACCCAGATGTTTTTCAGGCCGTTTGACCGTGCAGGTTTCATGATGTCCAGGGCATATTCCGCAAAGGTCGTCGGTTCGTTATAGGTGTAAGAGATGGAGGGGCAGCCGGCATCGAGAGCCTCCTGTACAATTGAATCCGGAGATCGGAACGGAAGCTCCATGCCCTCGCCGGAACTCTGGCTGATTTCCCAGTTCTGGCAGTTACCGCATCTGAAATTGCATCCGAACGTTCCCAGCGAAAGGGTTCGGGTGCCCGGCAGAAAATGGTACAGAGGTTTTTTTTCGACAGGGTCTATGCCTATGGATACAGGGCGCCCGTAGCTCAAGGTAAACAGTTTTCCTCCCCGGTTTATCCGGGCTCTGCAGAACCCCGAACGGCCAGCCCGTATCCTGCAAAAATGATGACACAGGTCGCATTGTACCGCTTTGTCCGGGAGTACATGGTAAAATTTTGCTTCTTCTGGCATGACAGCGGCATGGATGATTATGCCAAATCTGCAGGACTTCCAGATCAGACATTCACGGTTCCTGTGTATACTTCTTTTGCCGGGCCGGAAAGAAAAACCTCCCTCATGTCATCGGAAAAGGCCACTTCCAGAGTATCTCCGCTTCTTACGGTAACGGTGACGTTTGTTGACGGCACCTTGCCCAGCCTGTAGCTCATTAACGCAGCAGCAACAGCCCCGGTTCCGCAGGCGAGTGTTTCGGCTTCAACTCCCCTTTCAAATGTCCTTAGGCTGATGCGGTCGGGTCCGGTAACTTCAAGAAAGTTTACATTGGTGCCTTCCGGGAACAGCTCACTGTTGTTGCGTATGGCGCTGCCGGCATCCTCGACATTGAAGGTGTCGAGCTCTTCGGTGTAAATAATCGTGTGAGGAGAGCCGGTATTGACGAAATGACAGGAGAAACCGTTGGCATAAAAATTGTCCCTGAAATCATCAGGTACGGTCATTTTCAGTTTTATCCTTTCAGTACCCGTCACCCAGGCATCATAGCGGTTTTCATTTGCCCGGAAAGAGGCTGTTTTACCTGTGATACCGGTCGTCCAGGCAAAGTAAGCCGCGCATCTGCCGCCATTGCCGCACATTGAACCCGGTTTTCCGTCGGCATTGTAGTATCGCATGCTGAAATCAAGGGTTTCGGAAGGCTCAACAAGAATAAGTCCGTCAGCCCCTATACCTGTTCTTCTGGTGCAGAGTGCAAATATCTGGGATTCGTTCAGGCTTATGGTGCACTGTCTGTTATCCATTACAATGAAATCATTGCCCGCACCTGACATTTTTGAGAAGTTGATCTCCATGGTGAACCGTCTTGATTGTCTGATGATTTTCGGATCGATACGCAGTGATGAAGACTATGTGAAAGCCGGTATCTTCTGTTATAATAACAGATCCGGTTGTCATACACTGCGGGCAGATGCCCCAAAAAAATTTATTATTAAATAAATTTTCTTATCTTAATCGCTACAGTAACCGGAATTTTTTTTAGTAAATTAACTGTCGAAAGTGTTCCGTTAAAGGTTTTTTTCCGGTCTGCTCAGGACTGCAGCACATGATAACGATTTGGTCAGAAACACCCCGAACAAGCAGGGCACGTACAACGGTTGCATAGATGAACTCTCTTATTTGCATGCAGTTATAGATGAGCTTCATATTTTCTTTATGGTTTTTTCAACCAGTTAATATGTCCAAATAAAGGAGAGAATACAATGGCTGATCAAGCGAATCCAACAGGAGTCAAGCCAAAGGGGAAGGTTCCTCCTCCGAAGGGGAAGGTTCCTCCTCCGAAGGGGAATGGCGCGCCTGCCGGAGCATCCGTGATTAAGGAAAAGGATGCTGCGCAAATGAGGCGTTTTCTGTTCCAGCGAACGGAAACCCGGTCAACCAAATGGTATCAGGTTTTTGATACCGACAAGGTCGACGATGAACAGGTTGTGGGTGGCCATCTTGCGTTGCTGGGTGTGCTCGGTTTTGTTATGGGGATTTACTATTTGTCGGGAATGCAGGTTTTGCCATGGAATGGTGCACCGGCCTTTCATGATAACTGGTTTTATCTGACAATCAAACCCCGCATGGTTTCCCTGGGTATTGACACGTACAGCCCCAGGACAGAAGATCTTATAGCTGCATCCTGGAAGCTTATGGGCTGGGCTATTATGCACTTCATTTCCGGTTCCATTCTTATTTTCGGCGGCTGGCGTCACTGGACGCACAATCTTACCAATCCGTTTACCGGCCGTGCCGGTAATTTCCGTGAATTCAGGTTCCTCGGAAAATTTGGTGACGCTGTTTTCCAGGGTACCAGTGCCAAAACTTACAAAGATGCTCTTGGCCCGCACGCGGTGTACATGTCGCTTCTTTTCCTCGGTTGGGGCTTGGTAATGTGGCTGGTGCTTGGCTTTGCGCCTATTCCTGATTTTCAGACAATAAATTCAGAAACCTTCATGTCGTTTATCTGGTTTATTGTCTTTTTTGCTCTGGGTCTTTACTGGTGGAAAAACCCGCCGAATGCGGCAATTCATCTCAATGATGACATGAAAGCTGCTTTCTCGGTGCATCTCACCGCTATCGGCTATATTAATATTGCACTTGGTGTCATTGCGTTTGTCGCGTTCCAGCAGGAATCATTCGCTCCCTACTACGCTGAGCTGGACAAGCTTGTTTTCTATATCTACGGTGAGCCGTTCAACCGTGTGAGCTTTGATTTCGTTCAGGAAGGCGGACAGATCATCTCCGGTTCAAAGGAGTTTGAAGAGTTTCCTGCCTTTGCGATTCTTCCCAAAAACGGTGAATCGTTCGGTATGGCAAGGGTTGTTATAAACCTGATTGTTTTCAACCATATCATCTGTGGAGTTCTCTACGTTTTTGCCGGTGTTTATCATGGCGGTCAGTACCTTCTCAAAGTACAGATCAATGGTCTTTACAGCCAGATCAAATCAATCTGGGTTGCAAAAGGTCGTGACCAGGAAGTACAGGTCAAGATTCTCGGTACCATTATGGCACTTTGTTTCGCCACGATGCTTTCAGTGTATGCGGTTATTGTCTGGAATACGATCTGTGAGCTGAATGTGTTCGGAACCAATATCATGATGTCGTTCTACTGGCTCAAGCCTCTTCCGTTCCTGCACTGGATGTTTGAAGATCCGAGCATCAACGACTGGGTCATGGCTCATGTTATTGTAGCGGGTTCACTTTTCTCATTGATTGCATTGGCTCGTATCGCGTTTTTCTCACATACATCACCTTTGTGGGATGATCTCGGTCTCAAGAAAAACTCCTATTCATTCCCTTGTCTCGGGCCGGTTTACGGTGGTACGTGCGGTGTTTCCATCCAGGACCAGCTCTGGTTTGCAATGCTTTGGGGTATCAAGGGTCTTTCAGCAGTATGCTGGTACATTGACGGAGCATGGATCGCTTCGATGATGTATGGTGTTCCGGCAGCCGATGCGAAAGCATGGGATGCTGTGGCAGGGTTGTCGCATCACTATTCCGCCGGTATTTTCTACTACTTCTGGACGGAAACAGTGACGATCTTTTCCAGTTCGCATCTGTCGGTTATTCTGTGTATCGGTCACCTTGTATGGTTTATCAGCTTTGCTGTCTGGTTTGAAGACAGGGGTTCCCGCCTTGAAGGTGCTGATATTCAGACCCGTACTATCAGATGGTTCGGCAAGAAATTCCTTAATCGCGATGTAAAGTTCAGGTTCCCTGTGCTGACGATTTCGGATTCAAAATTTGCCGGTACGCTCCTGTATTTCGGTGGAACATTTATGCTGGTCTTCCTGTTCATTGCCAACGGTTTCTATCAGACCAACACACCGGCTTTGCCGCCTGTTGGTGATGCTGCAGGTACGGGACAGCAACTGCTGACACAGGTCGTTGACTTTATTATGAAATTAATCGCCTGATGATGAGCGCGGTAGGCAAAGGAGCTGCATTCGCAGCTCCTTTGCTTCCACATTGTCATGGTTAAAAAGAAATATTGCTATTTAACAAAGATAGGAGGGTTTTATGGCCGATCCTGTAAAACAGCAGGGTACAGAGCCCGCTCCGGCAAAGGCAAAGCCGCCAGCTCCCAAAGCAAAGGGAGCCGCTCCTGAAGGAAAACCTGCGCCTAAAGCAAAACAGGCGGTCGCACCGAAAGGAGGGGGTGCTTCGCCTGTCTCAAAAAACCGCATGACCGGTCTTGATGTTAATCTGGGGCGTACAGGTCGCAGAATGGAGTCCGCGCTTCCGGTAGTAAAGCCGAAACCAAAACCGGCGGCAAAACCGAAAGCTGCTCCTGCAGCTAAAGGTGCACCACCGGCGGCAAAAGGTGCTCCGGTTCCGGGTGCGAAGCCCAAACCGATAGCGAAGAAGAAAACAACACGTCCGCCCAAAAAGCATTACTTTATTCTCGAAAACCTCTGTGTTGGCTGTGGCCTCTGTCTCGACAAGTGTCCGCCCAAGGTAAACGCAATAGGTTACAAGTTCTACGGTGATGTACAGGAAAACGGTTTCCGGTGTTATGTCGATCAGGATGCCTGTATATCTTGTTCAGCATGTTTCTCATCGGACGAATGTCCTACAGGAGCTCTTATTGAGATACTGCCTGATGGCGAGATTCTGGATTTTACGTATACACCACCAGAGCGTCTTGATTTCGACCTGCGCTTTTTGCACCGTTTCCATCAGGAGAACAGATAGGATCTGTTTTGCGTAGAAAAATCGTTGAAAAAGCATTGTCCAGGGACACGGACAATGCTTTTTTTTATTGTGTTAACCATTGATATGTGATGACAGAAAGCAAAGTGCCTGCCGGAAAGACGCTGGTAATTATTCCTACCTATAATGAAGCTGAAAATATCGTGAAGTTGCTGGATGATATTTTCTCACGTTATCCGGAAAAGTTTGATGTTCTGATTATAGACGATAATTCTCCTGATGGGACTGCCGGCCTGGTTAAAGAGAAGCAGCTGCGGAACAATCACCTGTTCCTGAAGGAGCGGCCAGGAAAAATGGGACTCGGAACAGCGTATATTGAAGGTTTCCGGTACGCTCTGGAACATCGTTATGACAGGGTTATCGAGATGGATGCGGACTACTCCCACGATCCTGAAGTTATCCGTGAGATGCTTGAAAAATCGATGACAACGGATCTTGTTATCGGCTCGCGATACATCGGCAATACGGTCAATGTTGTCAACTGGCCCCTCAGCAGGCTGGTGTTGTCAAAAATGGCGAGTTTTTATACCCGGTTGATTACAGGAATGCCGGTATTCGATCCTACGAGTGGATACAAATGTTTCAGGACCGGTGTATTGAAAGCTCTTGATCTTGACAAGATACGATCGCAGGGATATTCTTTTCAGATAGAGATGAATTTCCGGGTATGGAAAAAAGGATTTTCGATCGGTGAGATACCTATCATTTTTATCGACAGGGCAGTTGGTAAATCGAAAATGACAAAGAAGAATATTGTCGAGGCTATCTGGGTTGTCTGGTGGTTGAAGGTGCGGTCGCTTCTGGGACAACTGTAGGGCCGGGGGAACTCATAATTACTCAGGGGTTGTAAACGGAAAATTTTGGCAACCGAACAGCGAAAACAGCAGTCAGAGCGGCTTGAAGGCAAGTACGGCCAGCTCTGCTGCTGTTTTCTGGTCAGACTTTAGCTTCTTCTTTTGGTGCGGCTATCTGATTTGCAATGTCCTGAGGCACTTCCTCGTAATGGCTGAAGGTGTAAGTGTAACGTGCCCTGCTTTGTGTCAGGCGAACAAGCTGCATGTGGAAGTCGCGGAGTGAGGACTGCGGGATGTGTGCATTGATGGTCTGAAAACGTGAATCCGCGTCCATGCCGATGATTTTTCCCCGCTTGCCGGATATTTCGCCCACGATTTCGCCGGTATACTGTTCAGGCGTCTGGACGCTTAGAGTATAGTACGGTTCGAGCAAGAGGGGTTTAGCCTTGTCAAAGGCTGCTTTGAATGCCATGCTTGCTGCGATTTTAAAGGCGAATTCGGAACTGTCTACAGGATGGTGGGAACCGTCATAGGCGACTGCTTTCAGGTCCACAACCGGATAGCCGCAGAGGACTCCTTCTGAAACGGTTTCGCGCAGTCCTTTTTCAACGGCCGGGAGGTAACGGGTCGGGACCACCCCGCCTACAACTTCACTGGCAAATGAAAAACCCGAGTTTCTTTCAGTCGGCTCAATCCTTACCCAAACGTCACCGTATTGCCCTCTGCCGCCGGACTGTTTTTTATACTTTCCCTGTGCGGTTGCCGTAACACGGATGGTTTCGCGGTATGGTATTTTAACCGGGCTGGTTGTAACTGATACACCGAACTTGTGTTCCAGGCGGTTTATTATGGCTTCGAGGTGTGTTTCTCCAAGCGTTTTGATGATTGTCTGATTGAACTCGGTGTCATGTTCAATGGAGAAGCTCGGGTCTTCTTCAAGAAGATGCTGCAGGCCTGAAGATATTTTTTCCTCGTCACCCTGTGCAGCAGGTTCTATGGCTGTTGCAAGCAGTGGTTCCGGAAACATAATGGGAGTTATCCGGCAATCTGTTCCCTTGTCGGCAAGGGTGTCGTTGGTATGCGAGTCTTTCAATTTGACCACCATGCCGATATCGCCGGCAAGCAGCTTCTCAACCGGGACTTTTTTCTGCCCCTGCATGGTATAGACCTGCCCGATCTTTTCAAGCTGTCCGGTTTGGGCGTCAATCAGTTCATGACCGGTTTCTATATGTCCTGAGTAGACTCTGAGGTAGGAGATTTCACCCACTCTGGGTTCAGACATCGTTTTAAAAATAAATGCAACCGTCGGGCCTTCGGTATCGGGATCAAGAAGCCTCTCATCGTTTTTCGTGCTGCAGTATGCGTGCTCCGGACCGCGTTCTATTGGTGAAGGACAGATGTTTACAATAGCGCCAAGAAGACGTTCCGAACCTATAAGGTGCAAAGGTGAGGTACAGAAAACAGGAAAAAAGGTTCTGGTGAGAAGTGCGGATTTAATACCTGCCCGCAACTCATCCTCGGTAAGATTGCCGACTTCGAAATATCGGTTCATGAGTTCTTCGTCTGTTTCGGCAACTGCTTCAACAAGCTTGAAGTGCAGGTCTTCAGCACGTTTTTTATAGAGATCGGGTATTTCGGAGACTACCATGCTGCCGGGCTTGTCGGGACTGAATTCAAGCTGTTTCATCAGGAGCACGTCAATGATGATATGGTGTCCGAGTCCTTCTTCCGCGGGAAACTGTATGGGGGTTACCAAATGGCCGAAATGATCCTGCAGCTCTTCAACGGTTTTTGTGTAGTTCGTTCTGTCTGCATCGAGCTTTGTGAGTACGAACATTGTTGGTTTGTAATATTCCTTTGTGTAGTCCCATATGAGGTCGGTGCCTACCTCGACGCCTATCGATGTGTTGACCGTCATAAGTACGGTGTCGGCGACACGCATGGCTGATTTAACATCACCATGAAAATCAAGCAGACCGGGCGTATCGATAATATTTATTTTACGTCCGTTCCATGTGCCGTGGACAAGGCTGGAATTAAGACTGTGGTGTCGAGCAATTTCATCCTCGGCATAATCGGAAATTGTGGTTCCGTCTTCAATGGTTCCGAGGCGGTTGGTGATTTTCATTGAGAGCGCAAGTGATTCGGTAAGAATTGTTTTGCCTGAACCGGTGTGGCCGGTTATGACAATGTTGCGAAGTTGAGCAGGTTGGACGGATTGCATAGGTAGAACTCCTTGTTATTGAAAATTGCCGAGGCCCGGAGCAGCCGGACGAAACTGGCGGAGCTGTTTGTTTTCTTGTTGAAACAGCAGTTAACAGGAAAAGTAAAAAAAAGTTTTGTAAGCTGGCGCAGCATTGGTAAAAAGCTGGCGAATAGGTTATAAATTCTTATGTTTAGCAGAAGAATTGCCTCCGTTGCGTACTTTTTTACTGAGTTCCTCATAACATATAAACAGAACGTTACCATGCCATTAATTACCAATGTTATTGCCCGGCAGATTCTTGACTCGCGGGGAAATCCTACTGTTGAGGTGGATGTCCTGACTGAAACATCTTACGGGCGTGCAGCCGTGCCCAGCGGAGCATCCACAGGTATTCATGAGGCTGTTGAACTGCGTGACGGAGAAGCGGGGATCTACCTGGGCAAAAGTGTGATGAAGGCCGTTGACAATGTCAACACGGTTATCAATGACCGTTTGAGGGGTATGCATGTTACCGAGCAGACTGAAATTGACAACACCCTTATAGCTCTTGACGGAACACCGAATAAATCAAATCTTGGTGCCAACGCTGTCCTCGGTGTTTCTCTTGCGTGTGCAAAAGCTGCTGCCGAGTATTCCGGGCTTGCCCTTTTCCGATATATCGGAGGAACCATGGCAAATACACTGCCTGTACCGATGATGAATGTGCTGAACGGAGGAGCGCACGCGGACAACAATGTCGATTTTCAGGAATTCATGATCATGCCTATCGGCTTTTCATCCTACTCGGATGCATTGCGTTGCGGGACGGAAATTTTCCACGCTTTGAAAGCCCTTCTCAAAAGCAGGGGACTCAGTACCGCTGTCGGTGATGAAGGTGGGTTTGCTCCGAATCTTGGATCAAACGAAGAAGCTATCGAGCTGGTTATTGAAGCTGTCGGTAAGGCTGGGTACAAGGTCGGAGCGCCTGCAAAAGCAGGAGGCCTGGGAGAGGCTCAGGTGATGATTGCTCTTGATCCGGCAAGTTCGGAGTTTTATGATGCCGACCGGAAAAAATATGTTTTTAAAAAATCGTCCGGGAAAGAGCTTGATGCGGCCGGGATGGCAGAATACTGGGAAAAATGGTGTGATGACTACCCGATCATCTCGATAGAGGACGGTATGGCTGAAGACGATTGGGAAGGCTGGAGGCTGCTCACTGAAAAAGTCGGTTCCCGCGTACAGCTTGTCGGTGACGATCTTTTCGTGACCAATACCAGCAGACTTGCCGACGGCATCGATAAACGGGTTGGCAACTCTATCCTTATCAAGGTCAATCAGATCGGTACCCTGACAGAGACGCTTCAGGCCATAGATCTGGCAAAACGTAACGGTTATACCTCTGTTATCAGCCACAGGAGCGGAGAGACCGAGGATACAACCATAGCGCAGATTGCAGTTGCAACCAACGCAGGACAGATAAAAACAGGCAGTCTGTCCCGTTCGGATCGTATGGCGAAATACAATGAATTGCTTCGCATTGAAGAGGAACTGGGTGCGCAGGCATTCTATCCCGGTGCAAAAGCTTTCAGGGTGTAAGTTGAAAAATTGTTGAACTGTTGATTTGTTGAGTCGTTGTGCTCGTACTCGTAATCGGACAAGAGGAAATATCGATACGGATTTCCGATGGCGGTGGCGATTTCTGAAAAAATGTAAAGCTGTATCGGTAACGTGCCAAACGTTTCGCAAAAGAAGAAGGTGCAAGTGACAAACAAACAGATACGCTGTTGAAGCAGACTGTTGCTGACATATGGGGATATGTTTTGTCCCATCCCAGGAAAATATTTCTGCTTGCTCTGGCAGGGGTGCTTGTATTGTGGATAGTTTTCGGCAATTATGGGGTGGTGGCAAGACTGCGAATGGAGGCGGAGAACCGTATGCTCAAGGCTTACCAGGAACAGGAAGAAATGAAAATAATTGAAAACACCGGAAAGATCCGGAGCGCACATGATCCGGAGACGATTGAGAGAATAGCCAGAGAGAAATATAATTTTTCAAGGGATAACGAAACCCTGTTCATTATTGAGGATGAATAGGGGACAGATTCAAGCCGTTAAAGAATATTGATGAGTGTTGATTTTGCTGGAGACTTAATATTTCGATACTGACGGCGAATCCCGATTTTGATTTTTTACGGGGATCGGGGTCGCTATCGGGTTTCGGAGTCGATCGGAAAACCAGAAGGTGGCTGACGCAATCATTGTCCTGCTATCAACATTACATGGTATTGAATCATTAAGCACAAAGAGGTTACTGAAACAGCGGTATGCAGCATTTTCCGATATCAATGTACCACTACAGCCGGCGACTGACCCGCGAGGTTGGTTTCGGACCGTTATCTCTCGGGGGGTACCAGCCTATAAGAGTGGAGTCAATGACGACAACGCATACCATCGATACAAAGGCTTCCGTGGAACAATGCAGGAGGCTGTATGAGGCAGGTTGCGAGATTATCCGTCTTACCGTTCCGACTGAAAAGGAAGCTGAAAATCTCAAGACCATCCGTGACCAGCTTCACAGGGATGGTATTAACACGCCGCTGGTCGCCGATATTCATTTTTCCCGGAAAGCAGCCCTCAAGGCGGTGGAAGCTGTCGAGAATGTCCGGATAAATCCAGGGAATTTCGCCAATACCCGGAAGTTTTCAAACGAGGATTATTCCGAGGAGGCATTCAAGGTTGAATATGAAGAGGTGAGAGCCGAGTTTCTTCCCCTGATCGAAAAAGCCAGAGAGCACGGGGTGTCGATGAGGATCGGAACAAATCATGGTTCACTCTCGGACCGCATTGTCAGCCGCTACGGTAATACGCCGGAGGGAATGGTTGAGGCTGCACTGGAATTTGCCAGGATTTGTGAAGACGAGGGGTACTACGATATTTTATTCTCAATGAAGTCTTCCAATGTCAGAGTGATGATCCAGGCATACAGGCTTCTTGTCATGAAAGCAGATGCCGAGTTGCGCAACCCTTATCCGTTGCACCTTGGTGTGACAGAGGCCGGAGACGGAGATGAGGGGAGAATAAAATCCGCGATGGGAATCGGGGCGTTGCTTGAGGAGGGGCTCGGTGATACCATAAGGGTATCCCTCACCGAGGACCCCGTTAACGAGGTGCCGGTGGGGTTCGCGCTCGTTAAAAAGTATAATGATTTTCAAAAAGTGGTGGGGGACAATGGGCATCTGCCGGTTAACCGGCTCATAGAGTCTCAGGTAGTAAGCCCTTCATTTGCCATGCCCCCTTTTGATCCGGTCAGTTATCAGAAACGGAAAACCGGGATGATCGTAACCTGTCATGGTGGTATCGGCGGTGATGCATTGCCTATAGTTGGGACGGTTGCCAGGGAATCGGTTGCAAACGGCGGTTTGCTGCTTGAGGAACTCAACAGAAGGCTGGGCGCTGAAAATCCTGATGCAGTTATAAAATCCGAGTTTGTAACCGTTCCAGTCTCCTCATTGGACGAAGCCGCAGTACTCGAGGAGGTTCTCGGCGAACTCGGAGCGGACCGGAGCCGCGTCGGTGTTTCACTGAAAGACATCTCGCTTGCCCCGGCGTTTATGGGTATCGCTGCCAGTGTTCGTATTGATATTACCGAGGGGGAGATGATTGATAAAGGTGTTCTCGACAGCCTTCATGACAAAACAACTTTGATCGAGTTTTGTTTCATGCATGAAAATGCGTCTCTGAATGTCCCGGCCGATGTATTGAAAAGAATTGCCCTGAAGATGAAGAAAAAGGGCATGCACCGGCTTCTTTTCTCCATAGATTCCCCCGTCGCGACGGTTTATGTATACCGTCACCTTGTCCGCAGGTTCAACGAGGAGGGTATCGATTATCCGCTGGTTGTCCGGTATCGCGCAAGAAAAAAAGAGTGCCTTGAAACACTCATCGATTGTGCCACGCAGACCGGGACCTTGTTCTGTGACGGCATTGGCGACATGCTTGCCGTGGAGACGGGTCTTGCTGAAAGTGAAGAGACAAGCCTCGCGTTCAATGTTCTGCAGGCCGCCAGGGTGAGAATGTCAAAAACGGAGTTCATCTCCTGTCCGGGTTGCGGAAGGACCTATTTCGATCTCGAAAAAACTGCCAGTGTTATCAAGTCCCGGATGTCTCACCTCAAAGGGTTGAAAATCGGCATAATGGGTTGTATCGTCAACGGTCCGGGAGAGATGGCCGATGCTGATTTCGGCTATGTCGGTTCTGGTAAGGGCGGGGTAAGCCTCTATGTCGGAAAGGAGTGTGTCGAGTCGAACATTCCTGAAGAAGATGCCGTCGACAGACTTGTTGAGTTGATCAAGGCGCACGGGCGGTGGGTTGAGAAAGTTGCATAGTGATCAAGTCCAAAGAGTATGTCTTATACCTTGATAACCGGAGCATCGACCGGGATCGGTGAAGAGTTCGTTCGTGAGTTTGCCAGGAGAGGAAGCGATATGGTGCTTGTCGCCCGTTCTGAAAGCAGATTGCGGGCGCTCGGTGCGGAACTGAGTCCTTCAGGCAGCCCGGATATTCATATCTGTGCAGAAGATCTGGGAGATCCGAAGAGCCCAGGGAGAATTTATGAATACTGCGCCCGAAAAGCGCTCAGAGTGGAGTTGATAGTCAACTGCGCAGGTTTCGGTTTTGCGGGCGGCTATGCTTCGATGCCTTTGGACGAGCTGCAGGAAATGGTCCAGGTGAATACTGCAGCGATGGCATTGCTTGTGCGTTTTTTTATCCCTGACATGGTGGCGCAAAAGAAAGGGGGAATCATAAATATATCATCGGTGAGCGGATTTCAGGGGGTTCCTTTTCTTGGGCTGTATGCTGCAACGAAGTCGTTTATCATTACATTGAGCGAATCACTTCACGAGGAATTAAGTCACAAGGGCATAAAGGTTGTTGTTGTCTGCCCCGGATACATAGAAACCGGTTTTCATACCCGGGCTCGTCAATATCCCGAGCATAGCATTCTTCCTGTTTCACACCCCTCGGTTGTTGTCAAGGCAGCTATTAAGGGACTGCTTAAAAACAGGTTGCACGTTTTTCCAACGGTTCTCGATTTTCTGCTGGTTTTTCTCCAGCGTTTTCTTCCGAAGACAACCATATTGAAAACGGCGGCGTTTCTTGCGCCTCTCAAGTACAACAGTAGCGTTCAGGAGGGCTGAAGAAAGCTCGTTGTTTGGAAGATCTCCGTGGTAAGTACGGGGATTTTTTTGGATTTTGATTTTATAGAAAGTATATTACCTGCCCTGTTTTTTTGATGCTGTGCTGGTGTAGCTCAATTGGTAGAG
>OFEN01000090.1_pt1 | contig 19661 bp, 20 predicted proteins | sample 1521081 | NCBI WGS metagenome assembly OFEN01 (sample SAMN04272335, study PRJEB24112) | coral metagenome | biome: Coral reef; feature: Shallow seawater; material: Coral tissue | host: Coral | place: China: South China Sea | collected 2014
CCGGTCTCTTTGACAAGGGAGAGACACATGTCGTGAATTATACAGCCATAACCAGCGTAACTCAACTTCCCCCGCCTCCTCCTATAGCAAAACCGGAAGCACCCAAGCCGGTTCAGAAGGTTGCTCCTCCCAAAGCCGAAGCGCCTTCGAACGTGGGCAAGATCAAAAAGGTGAAAAAGGAAGAGGCACCGCCCGAGCAGACTCTTGCAACCCAGAAGGAAATCAAGGAAGCTGTCCAGCAGCAGGGTATCGAAGGTGGTATTGGCGATATCCCTGTGTTTGTGCCTGTTGAAGTCATGCCTTCATTTATCCGGCAGAGAAAACCGCGTTATCCTGAAGGGGCGAGAAGAGCCGGTCTTGAAGGCAAGGTATTTGTCGGTGTCCTTATTTCGGAAACCGGCCGGGCGATAAAGGCACAGATCATGAAGCGCGAGCCTGCTGACAGGGAGGATTTTGACAAGGCAGCTATCGAAGCTGTGATGAAGTCCCGCTACAGCCCGGGAATTCAAAATGGCAAACCTGTCAAGGTCTGGTTGATGTTGCCAATCCGATTTATGCTTCGCTGAGAGAAAACCATAAAACCATGGAAAGAGCCGTGTTGAGAGAATCAGGTGCACAGTGTTGTATATGGAAAATCAGCCGGCAGGATTATGAGGGCTGTCTTGAAAAAAATGGTCTTTTTCTTACGGAATCAAAAGACTGTGAACGCTGCTGGTCCTGTCCCGAAGCTTTTGGCGAGGGTGGGTTTCGAAAGATCGTCATCCGTGGCTGTGATGATCCAGGGGGAAGGGCTGTTTTCAGGACAGGGGGTTCTCCTGGCTGAGGCCGACCGGGTGACGGGGCGTGGCGTGATGGTGATGGGAGCAAACGGGTTCGTGAGGTTTCCTCGTACTCGAAAGATTACGGAAAGGATAAAAAATCGGTCATGGTTTTCGAGCAGCCGAGCCGAATCAGGAGCCGCCGTTGCTTTATGCCGACGGTATCGACTATCTGGAAGAGAACAAGGGGACTCTCGTACTCTATCATCTTTCAAGGAGTATCGGGCATGAGGAACTGCTCCGGCATGTCAGGAAGCGGTTCGGGACACAGGAAGACAAACCGCTTGTGTTCAAAGACTTTTATGATTATCTGAAAAACGAGATGGTTCTCGATGAGAAAACAAGAGCGATGTTTGAAACTGTTGAAGAAAAAGATGGAGTGTGACTATGGAAGCGAATGGACGGACGGGAAAAGAGGAAGTAAGTCTGCAGGGGGTTCCGGAAACCCTTCTCTGGCCTCTGTGGAACAGGGCAGCCGAGCAGAAGCGGGAGGATCGCCTGATCGATGATCCCTTTTCCGCCGATCTGGTCGATCGAATAGATTATGATTTCGAAGCGAGCTTCGGCAAACCCAATGCCGGTCATGCAGTCCGGGCTCGTGTCATCGACGACGCGCTGAAACTCTGGCTCGAAAAGAATCCCGAGGGAACGGTGATTTCCCTGGGCGAAGGACTGGATTCCCAGTTCTGGCGTGTCGACAACGGCTCGATGCGCTGGATTTCCGTGGACGTTGCCGAGAGCATCGAGGTGCGCAAGCGGTTCCTGCCTGCAGAGGAGCGGATGGAGATGGTTGCATGTTCCGCGCTCGATGATCTGTGGATAAAAAAGATGCCGCAGGGTTCGGAGGTGTTCATCGTCATGGCGGGACTGCTGATGTATTTCAGGGAAGAGGAGGTGAGGGAGCTGTTGTATCGTATAACCGAACACTTCCGTGAGAGCCTGGCGATGTTCGATGTCATTCCTGTCTGGCTTTCCCGCAAAAGTCTCAAGGGCATGAAGATAACGAAGACCTATATCATGCCGGTCATGCCGTGGGGCTTGAGATACGGGGAGTATTCGTGGTTTGACGGTATTCATCCGCGCTGCCGGATCAAACAGAAAATGACCTATGCTGATCCATTCCCCGAGCGGATGCGTCCCTATTCCTATCTCCTGGCTTTTCCCTGGCTGACGAACAGGCTTGCTTCCGGAATAGTGCAGCTTGAGATGGCGGGGTAGTGGACACAAAGTGGAAAATCGGCAGAATTCAGAGGAGATAAAGGAGGACAAGCAGGATTACTTATTATATTTTTTTATTTTTAAATTGTCTAAATAAGATCATTTCTTATATTGAAAATAACATTGGTTGTATTACCATTGTTGATTCTCCTTCCTTAAGCCTCTCTGCAACACTTACAGAGAGGCTTTTTATGTTTTTTATTTGTATTTAATCCAAATATAGGTATATTTGGTGCATTATTTTTAATAAGTCGAATTAATCTTACTTATCTTAATTCATCGATCCGCTGACGTTCGATCTCGGTGAAACAACCCGGAAATCATCCGCCGCCCTCGGTTGGGGAAACGATGCAGTAAAAGTGCTGGTCAGTGCCTACAAGGAGATGTCCGGAAAACCGGTGAAGATCGCATCAACACGTGAGCTGGCGCCCTGACCTGTGAAGCCGGCGATCCTATACCAACAATTTTGCCGACAGTGGCACGCTGGTGGAAGATTTTGATTCACACAAATCTGTTGTCATGAAAACGTTATCTGATATGCATGAAGGTGTCACCGGTGAAATCACCGGTGTCATCAATGAAGGCCGTAATCAGCATGGCCGTAAACGTGGATTGAATCATAATGGAGCAGCGAGGCTGCGTGAAATGGGTTTTTACGAGGGGCAGCAGATAACCGTTGTTCAGAACAAAGGAAACGGTCCGCTCGTTATCAAATTCCAGGATACCAGAATGGTCCTGGGGCGCGGGCTGGCAATGAAAATTATAATGAGGAGCAATCACTCATGACACTGTCAGAGCTGAAAACAGGACAGAGCGCCCGGATAAGCAGACTTTCATGTTCCGGATCGCTGAAATCAAAACTGATCGACATGGGCGTGCTTAACGGGGAACGGATACAGGTGCTTCGTATTGCTCCGCTTGGTGATCCTGTCGAGGTATTGATCAGACAATACAAGCTCTCGTTGCGTAAAAAAGATGCCGAGGGAATAACCGTCGAAGAGGTACAATAATAATGCCTGATACCATGGCAGTGGATAAACAGGTTGTTCAGGGAGGTGCCGGGATTGGGAATGCGGTCGTAGCCTTGGCCGGTAATCCCAACTGCGGCAAAACGACGTTGTTTAACGCACTGACCGGTCTGAATCAGAAGACAGGTAACTGGCCGGGTGTGACCGTTGACCGGAAAACAGGGACGTTTGTCCACGAAGATCTTGAAATAGAACTTGTCGACCTGCCGGGTGTTTATTCGATGACAGCCTCTTCGGTTGATGAAAAAATCGCAAGAGAATATATCCTTTCGAGAAACGCGCGGCTGATTGTCAATATCGTCGATGCATCGAATCTGGAAAGAAATCTCTATCTCACAAGCCGCATGCTCGAGATGAATGTTCCGGTGCTGGTTGCCCTGAACATGATGGATGTGGCGGATGAGCGTGGTCTTGAAATCGATGTTAATGGTCTGGAGTCAAAACTTGGATGCAGGGTTATTCCGATTGTTGCTTCAAGGAAAAAAGGGATAGATGCTCTGAAAATTGCAATCTATCAGGAGATCGGCGGTGGAAAAGAGTTCCGTTCGCCGGTCAGTTACCCGAAAAACCTCGACGCTGCAATCAATGTTTTTGCCGAAAAGGTTGCCTCTTCAGGAATTGTGGGCCAGCCTGATCCGAAATGGCTTGCAGTCAAGCTTCTCGAAGGTGATTCGCAACTTGAAAAACTCGTTGGACCGGACCTGAGAGCAGAGATCTCTCTGACAAGGGAAAAGCTGTCAGCGGAACTCGATGAGGATCTCGATATCATAGTAGCTGATAATCACTATCGTGCAATCAATTCGGTCATCAATGCGGTTGTTCAGAGAAAACAGGAAATCTCGGAGTCGATTTCCGACAAAATCGACAGGGTTGTTCTCAGTCGTATCTGGGGCATTCCGATTTTCCTGCTTGCCGTGTATGCGATGTTCATGTTCACCATCAATCTTGGCGGTGCGTTTATCGACTTCTTCGATATCTTCACTGGAACGATTTTCGTGGATGGCTTCAGCGAGCTGTTGACACCGCTTGGAACTCCTGAATGGCTGGTTACACTTCTGGCATCTGGTCTTGGTGGCAGTATTCAGACCATGGCGACTTTTATTCCTCCTATCGGCTTCATGTTTCTGTTTCTTTCGTTTCTCGAAGACTCGGGTTACATGGCAAGGGCGGCATTTGTTATGGACCGGGGAATGCGCTTTCTTGGGCTGCCCGGAAAAGCGTTTATTCCGTTGCTGGTCGGGTTCGGCTGTAACGTTCCGGCCATTATGGGTGCCCGGACTATAGAGAGTCAACGTGACAGGATCATGACGATCATGATGAGCCCGTTCATGTCCTGCGGTGCAAGGCTTCCGGTCTACGCACTGTTCGCCGCAGCATTTTTTCCGGTTGGCGGACAGAACATTGTGTTTCTGCTCTACATTATCGGTATCGCGTTTGCCGTGGTGACGGGACTTGTCTTGAAATACACCGTGTTGAAAGGGGAGGCCGGCCATTTTCTGATGGAACTGCCGCCCTACCATGTTCCTTCGTTGAAAGGTGTTTTGATACGGACCTGGGATCGGCTGAAATCATTCCTGATTCGTGCCGGTAAAGTGCTTGTCCCGGTTATCGTGGTACTGAGCTTCCTCAACTCGCTGGGTACCGACGGCTCGTTCGGCAATGAGGATACTGAAGAGTCCGTACTCTCCTCGATCAGTAAAACCATCTCGCCTGCGTTTGCACCGATGGGTGTTACCGAAGACAACTGGCCGGCAACCGTGGGTATCTTCACAGGTGTTTTTGCCAAAGAGGCTGTTGTCGGTACGCTTGATGCGATGTATGCTCAGATCGGCGCCGGTGAAGAGGAAGAAAATACCGGTGAAGAGGAAGGGTTTGACTTCTGGGCTGGCATCAGCGAGTCGTTTGAAACGATTCCAGCGAACCTGGGTGATCTTGCCGGAACGGCGCTCGATCCGCTCGGCATTTCTATCGGGGACGTCTCCGATCCTGAAACCGCAGCCGAAGAGCAGGAGGTCGATGCCTCGATTTTCGGGTCTATGGTGAACCTGTTCGACGGCAAGATCGGCGCGTTTTCCTACCTGCTGTTTGTCCTGCTCTACTTTCCTTGCGCTGCTGCCATTGCGGCGGTTTATCGCGAGACAAACCTTGGATGGACGGTTTTCGCAGGGTTGTGGACCACCGGTCTGGCATATATCGTGGCCGTGATATTCTATCAACTTGGCACTTTTTCTGCGAATCCTTCCGGGGCATTGCTCTGGACAGGCGCTATGCTCACTGTTTTTGCGGCGGCTGTTGCTGGTATGTGGTTCAAGGGAAGACAATCTGAACAAATTTGACAAGGGAAACACGGCGGGAGTATTCCAAAAAATACTCCCGCATGTGCTATACAGTACGCCTCGAAAAAAACAAAAGCCGTAATGTCGCTTCTTGAACTGAAAGAGTATCTGAAAAACAGGAATGTCGTTTCGATAAACGACCTCTGTATACATTTTAGAACATCACCGGAAACGCTGGAACCGATGCTGGAACAGTGGATACGTAAGGGAAAGCTGCGCAAGGAAAGTTCCGGCGGTTCCTGTGGCGGCAAGCACAGTACCTGTTCCTGCGGTGACAGTGAACAGGTATGGTATCAATGGATTGGGTGATACTTCTCTTCCTTCTCTTCGGTCGACCTCTCTGTAATCTTCTTTATTGACGAACCCCATTCCCTCCTCTATATTTATAGGTAAAGATGCTGCTCATGGTGTGGTAATCAGGGTAAGCAATCAATAAACGGCCTTATAAATATCAACGGAGGAGGAAGTCATGGCTTTCACAATCAATCCCGACGCATGCGTTATGTGTGACAGTTGCCGTACGGCATGTCCCCGCAACGCCATCAAGGCGCATGAAACGGAAAAAACCTACGTAATTGACGGAAATCTTTGCAATGACTGCAATAACATGTCTGCTGTCCGTTGCGTACCGCAGTGTCCGTCAGAAGCAATTAAAAAGGCATGACCCGGTGTTGCGTAACTGCCCGCGGTATGATTCTTTTTCTTTAACATCAAAAAAAGAGGGGGGCGTATTATGGCACTTTACATTACAGAAGCTTGCACATACTGTGCAGCATGTGAGCCGGAATGTCCGGTGGATGCAATCTCTGCGGGTGATGACGTATATGTTATTGATCCGAATGTATGCAACGAGTGTGAAGGTCTCGATACCCAGGCATGTGTGTCGGTTTGCCCGGAAGAGTGTATCGTACAGGGCTGACTACGGGACGCCTCTATGTATTTATTCCGCGGTTCAATTGCTTCGTTGACCCCAGCAAGTCGAGACTCCGTTCGCCTTGCACTTGAGCCGCTCATAACAAAATAACTTCAGTTGTTATGCCGCCTGCAGAAGCAGTTCAGCTCTTCTGCGGGCGTTTTCATACCGGGCTCTGGTTTTTTTCGAAGGCTCGGGATCTCCAAAAATCTGCCATCCGCAGCTGCCGTTGCATCTGAAATTGTTCAGTCCCATAAAACCCCATACATCTTTGAGGGGATAACCGAGTGCTATACCGATTTCATGGGGAATACGCCCGTTTGTTTGCCATCGTTCTGAAATCTCGTGAAGGAAAGTTTTTGCGCTGAGCCCGAACGGATAGTTGAGATGACAGTGCAGAATTCTTTTTGACGCCCTTTTCAACCGAATATTTACTGCCTCTTCCTTGTAAACGATGAATTTCATTGAACTGCCGTTCATCACCAGTATCGAGTAGCTCAGTTTCCACGACTTGCAGAAAGAGCCGATATGCGCAAGACAGCTGTCAAAAGGAATGTCGAAAAAATCTTTTTTCAGGATAAGCAGTTCTCCTGACTTCCCGCCAAGAATCACTCCCGATACCTGAATGAACAGCCATCGCTCAAAGGAATCCTGTGAAACATCAGCCGATCCAAGTTTGTGTTTCCATTTCTGAAAAACGGGTTTTTGAAAGTTCAGCATCTCACTATTCATAATGGCGTAATTGTTTGTTAGCAGTCAAGAGTTTCAACCTCGATCAATGATGCCAGGGAAGCGGCTACCGCAACATTTCTGCCGTTCATGGCAACCGTCAAAGGACCGTCAAACGGTGCCTTGTCCACAACCTTGCAGGTACGATCCGGCTTAAAGCCGAGATGGTCGATGTACTTCATCATCTCTATATCAGTTGCATGGATAACCGAGATCCTTGCCGCGATACCTTGGCCGATTTTTGAAAGAGGAACCGTATCTTTTATGCGCAGCTTGCCTTCTGCTGAAGGTATCGGGTGTCCATGCGGATCCCTTTCCGGATAATCGAGCATTTTGTCAAGGGCTTCGGTAAGGCGTTCTGAAACAACATGCTCGAGACGGCAGGCGTCCTGATGGACTTCATAGGGCGAGTAACCTGCTATTCGCACAAGAAACGTTTCGATCAGCCTTCTTTTTCTGAGCAGCTTGCCTGCAACACGTTTCCCGTTTTCGCTCAATGCGACTCCTTCGCGCCATTCATGGAGAAGCAGGCCCTGCTCGGTCAACTTTCGTACTTTTTCGGATACAGTTGACAGGCTGTGCCCCATTGCTTCTGCAATTTGGCCGATGGTTACTTCACGGCTTTTTTCTGACAAACGGAATACCGTCTGCAGGTACATTTCACTGGACTCACTGAGCATTATATCTCTGTATGCAACGATCCATTGTATTTTCTGTTCCTTCCGCTAAAGATGCAGAGAGGACATGACAACAAAGGAGGATCAAAAATGAAGAACGGCTTTAATATAAATACTTGGTTTATTTTGACAAAATAAAAATAAAAACACCCCTCTGTGAGGATCTGCAGAGGGGTGTTGGTAAGGAGAATCAACAATGGTAGGAGGACCAATGTTGACTTCTAATATAGAATAATTTTTTATTTAGACAAAATAAAAATAAACGAACAATGAAATTTTTCCCTGTTCCGGGTTTTATTTTCTTTCCTGCGGGGACATGCCGTTAGCCTGCATGTATGATTTTATCCTGTCAGCATGGTCCTTGTCCTCCAGGTTGAGCTGCTTGAACAGTTCGCTGACAAGGGTCGTGTATTTGATTCTGAAAAACACTATTCCTGGCACATTTCGAGCATAGAAGCTCCCTGAAAACAGATATTGGGCATACTTATCCTAAAAAACACGGCATGAACTGTTTTCTTCAACAACACAAGCGCATCATGTATAGGTCGGGTTTGTCAGTCACGGTCTTTGCGGCTGTTTTTGTGATCCCGATGGTTCTGACATACATAGCATGCAACCTTTGTCTGAAAAGAATCTGGATCAGTCTCCGGGAATCTCCGACATCTCTGCAGGACCCGTCCCCGATTTCGGGTCGGTAGGCCATGGCCATTGGTGCGTGTTGAAGGGCGCTAGTTTCGGCAACAGTGCCTTCTTTCCTTTTTTCGTTGCGTCGGCCTCGATGGCGTGACGAGCGGCTTCACCAACCAACTCGGCATCCATCAGGTAGTAGTTACGGAAAAAGACCTTGCCCAGAGCACGGTCAGCCACAATACGGGTGAGTACGTCCAGGAGCTTTTCCTCGGTGGTAGTGAACTCGGTCGTCCCCACGAGAATCAGGCGGTCGTCGATTGCCTCCTGTCCCATGAATTGCGCCAGGATCGTGAAAAGAATGTTGTTCTGGCGTGTGACGTACAATGTGTTCGTTATCGCGTAGGTTTCGTCCCAACGGGTTCCAAGCTTCGCTTTCCACTTGGTCAGCACGTTTTCCCAGTGAGAGACCTGCGTCTTCGCTGCGAGCGCGACGTTTTTTACAATGTCCGGTTCCACCGAATGCGCGAAGTTCTCGAGGTCGGCCAAGCTGAACGTGCCTGTTTTCAGGCACTGCTGCATGAAGGCGATTTCCTTGTCCATCATCCTGCCGAGACGCGTGCGAACGTTGTCGGGAACCTCTAAGTTGGCCAGCGTGGCGCGGGCGGCTTTGATCTGGGCCAGATAGCCGGTCATTGGAGCACGCCAGCTTGTGTCGCCGGGATTGGCCAAGTAGGGTGCAACAAGTTGGTAAACCGCCATCGCACTGTGCGACATCGACTTTGCGAGCGCGTAAATTTCGGGGACCGCATCGGCTTTAACCGGATCCTCGCCCGGCAGCATCAGCGTCATGCTGCCGCCCGATTCACTGAACAGTGCCAGGATGATAGGCACGCGCTCGCGCATGTGCACCTTGTACTTGGCGAGAGACTGCTCGTAAATCTGCTGCATTCCTTCATCAAGCGCCTCGACGTTTGCGGTGGCAATCGCAGCCTTCGATGCCGATTTACCCTTATCTACAACGATATCAAAATACGCAGGGAGCTTATCTTCCGCGACGACCTCTGCTGCGGGTACCATCCAACCGAGGACTGCGAGCAGGTAAATACCGGTTCGGCACCCCTGCAACCATGTGGACAAACTGTTCATCCTCATTTTTTCCTCCTTTCTCATGTTTCAATATCCCACCTGCCAAGACACATATTGCAGACCGTGTTGAGTACTTCCTTTATATTTGTTGAGATGTAATTTAATAGAAAAAAAACAAACTTTTCGATACTCAAACTAAAAACACCCGATAGGGCATAACTACAGGAAATGCAAAAAACCAGGCTGTACAATCATGTTGAAAAATATCGCCCTTGGTACAGATGAAGAACTGATCAGAAAGGCAAGGGAAAAGGCACAGTGCGAACATACCACACTGAACGCATCGTTCAAGAAGTGGCTCAAGGGATATGTAAGCGCATGAAGCTCAATCTGCCGGTCTATGTGTTCATTGAGCTTTACTAACGGAGCCTTGAGTTTGGTATTCCGACATGCCGGAGTTGATGTTTTTCATAACAGCGGGGTCAAATGATAAGAATTGCTGTAAGATACTGTTTTTCTGCCTGTTAAAGTTATTGATCTTCAGAAGGATATGTTGTCCGATGTTAAACAGAGGCGCCCATAAAAGGGAGGGAGGATGGAGAAACATTGCCGGGTTTCATTCCCTTTCCCGCGGGGACATGCCGTTAGCCTGCATGTATGATTTTATCCTGTCAGCATGGTCCTTGTCCTCCAGGTTGAGCTGTTTGAACAGTTCGTCGGAAAGAGAACAGGATTTTCTGTTCATGAATTCCTGGTAATGGATTTCTCCTACGGACAGTTCAAGGTCATAGGCTGTCTGCAGCGCTTCCTCCCGCGCCGGCGGATTGGCAGTATAATCGTCGATAAGTGATTCAAGTTTTGCATTGGAGGACTTCAGCGCATCAAGATCGTCCGTAAGCAGATTTTCCGGAACTGTTTCGGCATGTTTGTGAGCGGCTTTCTCGTTGCGGAGAAGTGCGGCATGGCTTCTTTCTTCGATCGAAAGCTGCCACCAGAAATCCTCGTCTTCCTCGAAGAGCTCATGAAAAAGGGTATAAAGGCGGCTTATATTGATTTCATGGGCTATAGAGAGGTCCAGTAGTTCAGATAGTGAAGTATCCATGGAAAAAAATAATCAGTTTTCACTTTTACCCGGCAGGCGAGGAACAATCGCACTATAAGCACATTATAAAAGACTTTTTTTAATAAACTTCCAGTTATTGGGTATTTGTTGAAACGCTCAGTTCAGGAAAATGTAAATTTCAGGAGAAAAGTACACATCGCCAACCACCAATCGCGATAAAAAATGAGCGTTCAAAAACTCGACAGGAATATTTTTCAGCGTTTATTCGGCCTTTGCGCAACGCGCAAACCGTCCCGGCAGGAGGCTTGGGATGCATCTGAAGGAAAGATCACTCTTGATCTCAAGGTAGTGCCGGAGCTGAACAGCAAAGGTTCTGCGGTACGTATTGACGGCAAGGGTATAAAAGTGCCTGTACTGGTTGTGCATGGTGATGACGGAGAGTATCGTGCATTCCAAAACCGTTGTACTCACGGCAAGCGGGCACTTGATCCTGTCCCGGGAACAAACACCATTCAATGCTGCAGCGTGGGAACGTCGACATTCAGCTATGACGGCTCTTTGATAGAGGGGCCTGCAAAAGGGCCGTTGACCGTCTATCGCGTTGACCAGGCGGGAGAAACCCTTACCATAACGCTGAAATAGTGTCTGCCTGTGTTCCGGAAAATTGTTTCTGGCGGGCAGACCGGCGTTGACCGGGCAGCACTGGACTTCGCTCTGGCAAACGGAATTGAACACGGTGGCTGGTGCCCGAAAGGAAGGCGTGCAGAGGATGGAATGCTGGACGAAAAGTACAACCTGAACGAAACGCCCCGTAGAGATTATCGTCAGCGAACCGAGTGGAATGTGAGGGATTCGGACGGTACGCTGATTATCATCAACCGCGAGTTGTCGGGAGGATCTCTCTACACGCTGGAAGCAGCCTGGAATACGGGAAAGCCTGTAATGGTTGTGTGCCTTGTTGATGGAACTGAAGAGAGGCTTGTTGCGGGATGGCTGAAAACCAATGGTGTGAACGTATTGAATGTTGCAGGCCCGAGAGCGAGTTCGGAGCCCGCAATCTATGATATGGCGCTGGAGCTTCTCGGGAAAATTTATTTGTCGCGGTAAGCTGCATATTCCTGCAGGCTTTTAATGCCGAATTCCTGGCGTCGAAGGCAGGCTATTGCCTGCACCGATGCTTCGGCAGCCTCGATGGTTGTGACAAACGGAACGCCGTTCATAACGGACGCAGAACCGATAGCTTCTTCGTCATGGAGGGCACGTTCGCCCAGAGGAGTGTTGATGACAAGGTCTATTTTACCGAGCCGGATAGTGTCAAAGACGTTTGGACGTCCTTCTTCGCCTACCTTGTAAATTTTTTTGCATTCGATACCGTTGTCGGCAAGAAACTGTTGTGTTCCTGCGGTCGCTACAAGGTCGAACCCTACCCGATAGAGCTCTTTTGCGATCCTGATAATTCTTTCATCCTTGTCGTGATTGTTGACGCTGATAAATACCGTGCCGGATTTCGGCAGTTCCATGTTTGCCGCCTGATATGCCTTTGCGAATGCTTCAGGGAAATCATAAGCAAGACTCATGGCTTCACCGGTGGAACGCATTTCCGGACCAAGATAGACACCGGATTTCAGGAATTTGGAGAAAGGAAATACCGGTTCCTTGATGGCAAGGTGGTTCATGCCGAGTTCGTCGCAGTCCGCCAGGCGGTATTCCTTGCGGAGGTCGGAAAGTTTTTCGCCGAGCATGATCTTTGTTGCGATTTTTACAAGAGGGACAGCGGTTGCTTTTCCAACAAACGGAACGGTACGGCTCGCACGTGGATTTACCTCGATGACGTATACCTTGTTGTTTTGTACGGCGTACTGAACATTCATCAACCCGACCACGTTCAGGCTTTCGGCAAGCCTGCGTGTGTACTCTTTCATGGTTTCGATAACATCGGGTGAGATGTTGTGATAGGGAAGAATGGATGTCGAGTCGCCGCTGTGAATGCCGGCGGCCTCGACATGCTGCATGATGCCGCTGACAACGCAGTCGGTACTGTCTGCCAGCGCATCGATGTCGAATTCAACCGCAGTTTCCAAAAAGCGATCAATCAGGAGCGGATATTTCTCGGAGATAAACAACGCCTGATCGACATACTCTTTAAGCGAGTCGTCGCTGTATATGATTTTCATCGCGCGACCGCCAAGAACATAGCTGGGCCTTACCAGAACAGGATAGCCGATTCTGCCGGTGATTTCCTGTGCTTCTTCAAACGAGACCGCGGTATCGTAGTCCGGATGAGGAATATCGAGTTTGCGAAGCAGTGCGCCGAATTTTTTCCTGTCTTCGGCAAGGTCGATGCCCTTCGATGAGGTTCCGAGGATGGTGACACCGGCTTCTTCAAGCTTTGTGGAAAGTTTCAGAGGTGTCTGGCCTCCGAAGCTTACAATCACACCGAGTGGCTGTTCATGTTCAAGGATACGGATGGTATCTTCGAAAGTAAGGGGTTCGAAGTAGAGCTTGTCGGCAATATCGTAGTCGGTAGAAACGGTTTCGGGGTTGCAGTTGATCATGATGGATTCATAACCTGCTTCCCTGAGCGCGAAAACAGCCTGGACGCAGCAGTAGTCGAATTCTATTCCCTGTCCAATGCGGTTTGGTCCACCTCCCAGAATAACCACTTTTTTACGGTCCGACCGTACCGACTCGTTTTCCTCGTCGTAGGTTGAGTAGTGATAAGGAGTTTTTGCATCAAATTCGGCAGCACAGGTATCTACGGTTTTAAAAACGGAGTGCAGATTATAATGTTTCCTCAGATCACGAATGGATTGGTCGGAAACATTGAAAATATAACCAAGCTGACAGTCGGAAAAGCCGTGTTCTTTCGCCTTGAACAGGTGCTCTCTGGATAGTTTGTGAGTCAGGTTGAGGAGCTCTTCGGATAGGTCTGAAGCTGCTGTGGTCATGCAGTGTCGATGAGTTTTGAGAAGCCTGGAATAAAAGCTGCTGTAAAGATAACAAAAATACCCTGGTAGTCGGAAATCCGTGAAGTATACAAAAATGCAAAGGGTTATCAAAGAGGGGGTTTGTATCCGAAGATTTTTTACATTACTGTACCTTAAACAGAGTTTTGGATCGTCTGGGTTGAGCACTTTTTTATGGTTCCTGCAAAGAGTGGCAAAAGACGGGAGAAAAGTCAAAATCCAAAAGTAAAAAGTCAAGAAATGTACTTGTTACTCTTTACTAATAGGGAGCCCGAACAATCGCTTAATACAGGGGTAAGTAACATTTGGAAATAGAAACATCGTATCAGTATGAAAGAGTCGAGGATTGATTCGATAGAGTCTGCATTAGAGGATATAAAAGCGGGAAAGCTTGTCATTGTTATTGATGACGAGGATCGTGAGGATGAAGGTGACTTTATAGCTGCGGCGGAAAAAGTGACTCCTGAGATGGTGAACTTTATTACCAAGGAGGCAAGAGGGCTGCTTTGCGTTGCTGTCACCATGGAGCGCTCGAAGGAACTGCAGCTTGATCCGATGGTTCAGCGGAACACATCGCAGCACGAGACAAATTTTACCGTATCGGTTGATGCTCTCGCTGAAGGGGTGACAACGGGTATCTCGGCCTATGACCGGTATATGACAATAAAGATGCTTGGAGACCCTGCTTCTCATGCGGATGACTTTTCAAGACCGGGACACATTTTCCCCTTGCGTGCAATGGAGGGTGGAGTTCTGAGAAGGGTAGGGCATACCGAGGCCGCTGTGGACCTGGCGGAACTCGCGGGATGTTCCCCGGCGGGACTGCTGTGTGAAATTCTGCACGATGACGGGAGCATGGCAAGGCTTCCCGAACTCCTGAACATAAAAGAGAAGTTCGGGCTGAAACTTATTACAATAAAGGACCTTGTTGCCTACCAGATGAAGCGCAAGAAGCTGGTTTCCCGGTCGGTTGAAACAAAAATGCCGACAAGGCACGGAGAGTTCAGACTGATTGCTTATGAAACATGCTGCGATGACCATCAGCAGAACCACCTCGCATTTGTAAAAGGTGATGTTGACACGGACGAGCCGGTTCTCGTGCGTGTGCATTCACAGTGTGCTACCGGAGATATTTTCGCCTCGTTGCGTTGCGATTGCGGCAACCAGCTTGCTGCCGCCATGCAGCAGATCGATAAAAAAGGCAAGGGTGTTCTTGTCTACCTTATGCAGGAAGGCCGTGGTATCGGTCTCGTCAACAAACTGAAGGCATACAATCTTCAGGATGAAGGCTTCGATACGGTTGAGGCCAACGAAAAGCTCGGGTTCAAAGCTGATCTTCGGGATTACGGTATCGGTGCGCAGATTCTGCAGGACCTCGGGGTGAAGAAGATGTGTTTGATGACCAACAATCCGAAAAAGATTGTCGGGCTTGAGGGGTACGGTCTTGAGATAGTGGAAAGGGTGCCGATCGAGATTGTTCCTAACCCGCTGAACCAGGGGTACCTTGAAACCAAGCGGGACAAGATGGGGCACATGATCGCCTGTTCCTGCACCTGTACGGATGAGGGTGCCGGGCAGAAGGACGCGTGAGGGGGGAGTCGGCAGTCTTCAGTGGGCAGTTGGCTGGATGGCCTGACGGCTTATGGAATATTAACAAAACATATCGGAGAATAAACAGTACATGAACATGGATATCCTTCAGAAGCAGGATAAAGAGGTAGCTGACGCAATTGCCTCGGAGATACGTCGTCAGACGGAAACCCTTGAGCTGATTGCATCCGAGAATTTTGCAAGCAGAGCGGTGATGGAAGCCTGCGGGTCGGTCATGACCAACAAGTATGCTGAAGGATATCCCGGCAAGCGGTACTATGGAGGCTGTGAGTTTGTCGATGTCGCTGAAAATCTTGCGAGGGAGCGCGCCAAAAAGCTTTTCAGCTGCGAATATGTCAACGTTCAGCCTCATTCCGGTTCCAGTGCGAACATGGGTGTGCTTTTTGCAGTGCTGAAACCCGGCGACAGGATTATGGGTCTTGATCTGTCTCATGGCGGTCATCTTACCCATGGCAGCAAGGTCAACTTTTCCGGACAGTTTTTCGAGGCGCATACCTACGGGGTGGATAAAGAAACCGGCTGCATCGATATGAACAAGGTTGAGGAAATAGCCCTGAACGTCCGTCCGAAACTTATCATCTGCGGTGCAAGCGCTTATTCCCAGGGCTTCGACTTCAAAGCATTCAGGGAAGTGGCTGACAAGGTCGGAGCTTTTCTGATGGCCGATATCGCTCATCCTGCCGGTCTTATTGCATCCGGCCTGCTCAACGATCCCATGCCGCATTGCCATTTCGTGACGACCACAACCCACAAAACTCTTCGCGGGCCTCGTGGCGGGATGATCATGATGGGCCAGGATTTCGAGAATACTCTGGGAATCACCGTCAAGACGAAAAAAGGAATACGCACTAAAATGATGTCCGAAGTGATCGATGCCGAGATCATGCCGGGTATTCAGGGGGGGCCGCTCATGCATATTATCGCGGCAAAAGGCGTCGCGTTCGGTGAAGCATTGCAGCCGGAGTTCCGCACCTATGCCGAGCAGGTTCGCAGGAATGCTGCTGTCATGGCAGAAAAGTTTATCGGTCTCGATTATCATATTGTCAGTGGCGGTACAAAAAACCATCTCATGCTGATCGACTTGCGCAACAAGGATGTTACTGGCAAGGCAGCTGAAAATTTTCTGCATGAGGCCGGTATCACGGTCAACAAGAACATGGTGCCTTTCGATGACAAGTCACCCTTCGTGACGAGTGGTATCCGTGTCGGGACTCCTGCAATGACCACAAGAGGTATGACCGAATCGCATGCGGAAAGCATTGTCGGACTCATTGACCGTGTCATCAGCTCGGCAAACAGCGATGATATCGAAAAGGTTTGTACAGAAGTGAGGGCTGATGTGAAAGCGATGTGCGCAGGTTTGCCGCTTAATGACTTTGGCCCAACACCTTAAGGCACCGCGGCTCACTTGTTAGGCAGTCTTCAGTCGGCAAAGAATGTGATTGGTAAATAAAGTGGATTCGTACTCGTAATCGGAAAGTTGGGACCTCAAGATTGCTGATTTTTTTTAATTAAGCTGTAGGGGCAAACCCACGTGTTTGCCCGCTTTTTTGATTCCGATACCAATTCCGAATTCTGATTTATTACGGAGATCGGGGTCGGTATCGGGTCTCGGGGTCGAATGCTATCCATCCCAGCTCGTCACCCGTCACTTTCTTATCTGAGGAATCATGTTCTACAAGCTTGCGGCGGATGCCGTTGTGGTGATCCATCTTCTTTTCATCATTTTTGCTGTCGCCGGTGGTTTGCTGCTTTTTCTGAAGCGGTGGATTGTCTGGATTCATCTCCCGGCGGTTGTCTGGGCCGTGTTGATCGAGTGGAAAGGATGGATCTGCCCGCTGACTCCTCTCGAAAACCATCTTCGTCAGAAAGCGCAGTTTGCCGCTTACGAGGAGGGCTTTATCGAGCATTACCTGCTTCCGGTTATCTATCCTGCGGGTCTCACTCCCCAGATACAATATTTTTTAGGGGTTTTCGTGATAGCCGTGAATTTTCTGGTTTACGGCTTCTACTTTTATGCCTTACGAAACAAAAGGTGATGCGGGGACAGAGAGCGAAGAGAGTTTACTGTTTGTTTTATTTGCGCTTGAAAACAAGCCACAAGATCCCTGTTGCCAGGTACATTGAGAGAAATATCACGAGCTCGATAAAAATATCCGAGCAGATGAAGTCGGAAGGCATGTGGGGGATACGGATAGTGGGTTAACGTAATGTTCATAAGCCAGTATAGGAAAAAAATCGGAAAAAGTACAAAATAGTTACACCATTTTATTTTTTTGTTGCCTGTTTTCCGTCTTTTTAGATTGTCAATCACTATCTGTTCTGCAGAATAGATCTGATCATGCTGTTGACCTCGGCTGTGGTGGTCTGTTCTTCCTTGCGCAGCATGTTGAGCTCTTCGGTAAGTTTTTTTTCCGTATCGAGGTCGGTTGCCGTGCGAAGTTTTTCGGTTACATGCGTTCTTTTCTTACGGAAATCATCCAGGATAAGGCTTCTCACCGAGTCGAGAAAAGCAGTCAAACACCGTCTGGCTTTTTGTTGCTGTTCGTCAAATGATTCATACCACCTGTCGCTGACCGGCTGGTCTATCAGGAGTCCTGACGAAAGGTCACGCGCTTCGGGAAGCGTCATCGAACTTATTTCGGTTGTTATGTCAAGGTAGTTGCTGGGGCTGTCTTTTTTTTCCCGGTAACGCTTGACAAGGTGTTGCAGTATGTGAGAGGCAACCGGATTGGATAATTTCAGGAGGGCTTCATGGGAAGCGGAGAATTCCAGTACCTCGTTTCCATACCAGGTACTTTCAAGCAGCGCTTTTATAAAAGTTTTTTCCAGCACTGAAAGTTCGGCGTCAGCTCCGGACGCTTTTTCTCCTGCTTCTTCACGTGCGATTCGTATCGGGGTTCGTCTGGCGGATTTCATTTCGGCCATGATCTCCCTGAGGACCGGAATGCTGATACCGATTTTTTGTTCAAGTTCCTGCAGATAGAGCTCTTTGCGCGCGGTATCCGGAACCATGGCAACAGTTTTCAGAATTTCCCTGATAGCCCGGGATTTTTTTTCCGGCTCGTCAAACGATCCTCTCCGGCGGTAGAACGACATCTGGAAATCGGTGAAAGATTCTCTGGAACTGTCGATAAACTGCAGGAACCCGTCTTTTCCTCTTTTTTGTACCAGGCTGTCAGGGTCTTCTCCCGGCGGAAGAGATGATATCCAGGGCGTGAGGCCGCAGCCCACAAGTACATCAATGCCTGAGAGCATTGACTTCGAGCCGGCTTCGTCACCATCATAGATGAAGAGAACTTCTTCGGTATATCTCCGGAGAATTTTTGCCTGTTCACGGGTCAGAGCGGTGCCGCAGGATGCTATCGCATTGTTCAGGCCGGCCTGGTGAAGAGCCAGTACATCCATATAGCCTTCTACAAGAATGGCAAGCCCCTGCTTTCTGACTGTTTCTTTGGCGGCATGCAGGCCGTAGAGGACTTTTGACTTGTCAAAAACAGCATTTTCCGGTGAATTGATGTATTTAGGGGTGTTTTTGTCGTTGCTGAGAGTTCTTCCTCCAAAACCGACAACCTGGCCTCCCACGGAAAAAATCGGGAACATGACCCTGTTGCGAAAATAGTCGTAGTAGGAGTTTTTCTTCTGATTATGATAGACGAGACCGGTTTTGACGAAATGCTCAAAGGGGATTGTCGAACTTTTTGCATGCGTCAGGAGATATTCCCACTGGTCGGGAGCGTAACCAAGGCCAAAGGATGTAATGGTTTTCTGTGTGAGTCCTCTTTTCGTCACAAGGTAATCGAGCCCTTTTTGTCCATCCGAAGAATTCAACAGCCGGTTAAAAAGTCTTGCCGCCCATTTAAGGGGTTCATGTTCACTGCGTTCGGCCTTTTCGTGAAGGACCGGACTTTTCAGGTACTTGCTGATATCAACGCCGGAGCGTTTAGCTATCAGTTCTACCGCTTCGGGAAAAGAGAGCTTTTCCATTTCCATGATGAAGGTAAAGACGTTTCCTCCTTTCCCGCTGGAAAAGCATTTGTAGATCTGTTTGTCCGGAGAGACAACAAATGAAGGAGTTTTTTCACTGGTGAACGGTGAAAGTGCCTTGTAGTTTCTGCCGGAAGGCCGAAGTTTTACATAATCCGATATGACGTCGACAATATCACAGCTTTCCCGTATCTCATCTATTTTGTTCTCCGGAATCATTTTTGCTTCTGATGGTTTTGTCCATGCTGCTTATCAGAGCATATGATAGTGTGAAAAACAGCAAATCGCAATCTTTTTGCATGAGCAACTGCCGGCATTTTTCCTGTGAGGGGAAAAGAAAAAAACAAACTGTTGAAAAAAGAGTTTTCCTGAAACCACCGTTTTTTCTAAATTTCCCCGACACTACTTGAAAAATGCTTTCGGATGAACTTGAATACCGGTTTTAACCGGTTGTTTTTATTGGTAAACTTGGCATATTGAGTAGATAAAAGAATGTTCTGCGGTCGGCAGTATATCCACAATATGGTTTAAACTTTATTCAAGCTATGAAACAGGGATTATTTACAGCGATCCTGATCGTTGTCACGTACGCCGTCTCA
>OFEN01000091.1_pt1 | contig 19203 bp, 14 predicted proteins | sample 1521081 | NCBI WGS metagenome assembly OFEN01 (sample SAMN04272335, study PRJEB24112) | coral metagenome | biome: Coral reef; feature: Shallow seawater; material: Coral tissue | host: Coral | place: China: South China Sea | collected 2014
GAAATGATTCCCGAATACACTTTTCCCACATGGGACGACATATACTCGACCTGCTTCAGCTTGATGGACTCGCGTTCAGCTTCCATAGCGCTCTTTTCCCGCTCGTTGGCAACCTGACAAACCTGATCGATTTTTTCGGAAATATCGGTCAGCCGTTTTGAAGGAATCTTCCTTCGGCTTTTACGGTAAGCTTCGTATTCAAATAACAGGCGATGAACGACCAGGTCCGGATATCGTCTGATAGGAGAGGTAAAATGAGTATAATACTCGAAACCAAGTCCGAAATGCCCATCGTTTGCACTGGTATACTGGGCCTTGGCCATTGAACGCAAAACCAGTTCATTGACCAGGAACTCGACGTTGGTGCCATGCACCTGTTTCAGGAGATCACGGAGAGCTTTTGAGCTGATTTTCGGCACCCCTCCCTTCCCTTTACCGTTCAGTTGAATATTGTAGCCGATCTTGCGGACGAAATTTGCAAGAATACCAACCTTTTCCTCCTGCGGCGAACCATGCACCCTGTATATGGATGGGTGACCTGCCTTGTTTTTCAGTGCGAATTTCGTGCTGATATATTCAGCGACCTTGCGGTTGGCGAGGAGCATGAATTCTTCGATCAACCGATGACTGTCGAGCCGCTCTTTCTTTACCAACTCGACCGGTTCACCCTTACTGCCAAGCTTGAATCGTACCTCCTCTGTTTCAAATTCAAGCCCGCCTTCGCCGAGTCTTTTATCCCGAAGGGTTGTGCTGATTTTGTCCAGCAGACTCAGCTCCCTGAAATATTTCCCCTTGCCGTTGTTGAGCACTTCCTGGACATCTTCATACGTAAAACGCTTTTTTGAATTGATCACGGTCTTCGCAAACTCGTGCTGCATAACCTCTCCGTTCGCTTTCATTTTGAAGAAAACGGAAAATGCCATACGATCAACACCGGGATTGAGACTGCAGATCTGTTCGGAGAGTCTCGATGGAAGCATGGGAATAACGCGGTCGACCAGATAAACCGAAGTGGCCCGTTTCAGTGCTTCCCTGTCAAGCGGAGAACCTTCTTCGACATAATGCGATACATCCGCAATATGCACCCCGACTCTGTAAAGCCCCCTCGAGAGAGTCTCGATGGAAAGAGCATCATCGAAATCTTTCGCATCGACCGGGTCTATGGTAAACACCGTCTTACCACGGATGTCTATTCTGCCATCAATATCGGAGTCTGAAATAGTTTCACTCAGAGATTCAACATAGTCGAGCAGCTCCTCATCGAAGGTTTCATCGATCCCTCTGCTCCTCGCTATGGCGCTGACTTCCACCTCCGATGCCCCGGCTTCACCAAGAACCTCAAGAACAACGGCTCGTATATCCCCGTTTTTCTGAAACTCGAGATTACCTGCAACAACTTTCTGACCGTCGATCGCACCTCCGGAATCCTTTATCCTGACGTTGATCTGAGGCAGAATTTTCTTCAGGTCCGGCACCAGAACAAATTTCCGGTTTTTACGAACAAGCGTTCCTACGATCGTATGCAGAGCCCGTTTGATGACTTTCGTAACGAGGCCTTCACATCGCTGATGAGGAGTTTGTTGAGATTGATAGGTTTTGGGAACTTTGGTAACCAAAACCTCGACCTCGTCACCATGTATCGCATCACCGAGAGATTCAGCTTTGATAAAAATATCGTCATCGTAACCTTCGACCTGCACAAAACCATATCCATTGGGATGGGTTATGATTGCACCGGTATACAGCTGATCAACTTTGTAATGTTGTTTATCCGGTCGGGGAAATTGCCTGGTCTGGACGAGCACGTCCTCATAGGTAGGAAGCTCCTGTCCGGCAAGCCCGTAACAACGCTTCGAATCCTTATCGAGCACCCCCTCTTCCTGCAGCTTGTGCAGTACATACCAGAACCCTGGAAGATGCCGGGATTCCTCGTAACCAAGAGTCTTGGCAAGCGCTACGGAACGAAACCGTTCACCGTCATGGTCCGATAAAAAATTGATGATCTCGGAAGCAATCGATGCTTCACCTTTCCTGACCAGAAACTCGTTGATCAGAATATGGTCGTTCGGCTTGACCCGCTTTTCACCGGGTGAATGAGGAATGCTTTTCTTTTTTCTTTTCGGCGACTTCGTCTTCTGGTCCTTCTTTCTTCTTCCCACGCAATAATCTTTTTTAATAATTTTCAATTGAACAATGACTTTCAGCAATCATTCATCATCAGGTATACACTTCCTTTCACCGTTTAATGAACACAGGAAGGCATTTTTCCTACACAAACGTCATGACCCCACCTGCTGCAACGCAGAAGCAGCCTAAGTTGTTAATATTAAAAAAGAAAATCTTCATAACCAATTATGTTTCAAACATTTCACATGACACTGCAGTCATCATCGACCGTTACACCATGGAGCGACACCACCATCACGGCCCGGTAAAAAACATTGGTATAGCTTTTTTCTTACTCTCGGGTTCACCGTGATTGCGATAATCGGCGGGATTGTCACCAATAGTACTGCTATTCTCGCTGACGCCGTACATGACCTTGGCGACTCTTTCGCCCTGGGACAGGCGTGGTATTTTGAAAGACGTTCTCATGAAAAAGGAAACGTCAAGTACACCTACGGTTACCGTCGGTTCTCCCTGTTAGGAACGATAATCAGTACCGTTATCCTGCTTGGCAGCTCATTCTATATCATCCTTGAAACTTTGCCCGGAATAGCTTCCCCTGAAAAACCCGATGCACAAGGAATGGTTCTGCTTGCGATATTCGGTATCGTTGTAAACGGTACGGAGATGACCGGCACACCGTGTTTTCCGTTCATCTTGAAGTCGACACAGACCTTACGCCGAAAGAATACAACCGGGTAAAAGAGATGATACACAATCTTGTCGAAAAATACGGCATCTCTCACTCAACTGTCGAAATCGAGTTTCCAGACGAAACTTGCAGAAACATCGATAACGATGCGTGTAACTACTGTTCCTTGCGGATCTTTTCGGCAAGGTTTGTAAGCCTTCCCTTCGCTTCACTGTTGCTCACTGCGGCCATAAGTGCTTTGTACTGCCCGATGATCATGACGAGCTTCTTGCCGCGTGTGACCGCCGTATAAAGAAGATTACGCTGAAGAAGCATATAATGCTGCATCGCCAGAGGAATAACCACCGCACAGTACTCCGATCCCTGACTTTTATGAATGGTGGTCGCATAAGCCAGCGCCAATTCGTCAAGTTCCCCGAACTCATACTCGACCTGCCGTTTATCGAAATCGACAACAACGTTGTTTTCCTCTTTATCGACTGAACGGATAACACCTATATCTCCGTTGAATACCTCTTTATCGTAGTTATTGACGAGCTGAATGACCTTGTCATTTTCGGAGTACTCGGTTCCGAAACGTACGACACCGTTCCCGCTGTCGGGGTTCAGCTCTTTTTGCAATGCCGCATTGAGAGCATTCGTACCGAGTCCTCCGCGGTTCATCGGCGTCAATACCTGGATATCTCTGACAGGATCGAGTCCGAACCTGAGAGGAATACGTTTCAACACCACTTCAAGCAATTTCGTGTGAATATCGTCCTGTTCTCCTGCAGGCACAAAATAGAAGTCGGTGAGCCTGTCACGGTCATTGTTGAGCGGCATTTCTCCCCGGTTGATTCTGTGAGCGTTGATGATAATCCCCGACTCGGCAGCCTGACGGAAAATCTCGGTCAACCGCACGACAGGAACAACCCCGGAAGAGATGATATCGCCAAGAACCGCACCCGGACCGACTGAAGGGAGTTGGTCCGCATCGCCTACCAGAATTACGGCGGCATGTTCCGGTATGGCAGCGAGGAGTTTTCCCATGAGCAACACATCGATCATCGAAGACTCGTCGACAACGACAAGATCTGTATTCAGGGGATTGTCCCTGCCACGTTTGAAATCGAATGAGTGCGGATCGAACTCGAGGAGACGATGGATGGTTTTCGCTTCATAACCTGTCGATTCCGCAAGCCGTTTCGCTGCCCTGCCGGTCGGAGCGCATAATGCGACGTTCAGCCCCTTTGTACGAATGATCTGCAGAATGGTGTTCACCAATGTTGTCTTTCCGACACCTGGTCCGCCGGTAATCACAAGAAACTTGCTGCAAAGCGCGAGCTTCAGAGCTTCTTCCTGTGATGCTGAAAGTTCCAGACCGGTAAGCTTTTCCGCCTCTTCGAGAGCCTGACCGGCATCGACACCGCCCCAGGGCAACTCGCCCATGCTCAACCGCCGAACCGATACGGCAACGCTGTTTTCCGCCCTGTAGAGTGGCGCGAGATAGATACACGGAACACCGTTTATCTCATCCCGGACAAGCCCACCGCTCACTATTTCTTCCTTTACAGCCTCTTCAATAACCTCACAGGAAACTCCAAGAAGTTCAACCGACTTCTCGATGAGCCGCTCTTTTGTCACCGCACAATGGCCGTCACCTGAAAATTCCTGCAAGACATGGCGAACCCCTGCACGAGCACGTAGAGGAGACTCGGGAGATGTTCCCAATCTCGATGCGATCGTGTCCGCGGTTTTGAAGCCAATCCCCTGAATATCGAGGACCAGGCGATAGGGATTCCCGGTAACGGTCGTGATTGCCCTGTCACCGTATATTTTATAGATTCTCACCGCTCTTGCCGTTCCAACACCGTGCGATTGCAGAAAAACCATGATATCCCTGACCGCCTTTTGTTCCTGCCACGCCTCGACAATCATTTCCTTGCGTTTTTCACCGATTCCCGGCAAACAGCACAATTTTTCAGGATCGTTTTCGATAACCGAAAAAACCTTTTCCCCGAACGCATCGACAAGTACCTTTGCAAAGTGCTGCCCTACCCCTTTCACCATACCCGAAGCAAGGTATTTTTCAATGCCTTCCGTTGTTGCCGGAGGAACCACCGTCAGTTCACGAGCCTTGAACTGCATCCCGTAAGTCCTGTCATTGATCCATTCACCGACACATTCCACGAACTCGCCTGAAGAAACAGCAGCAACATACCCCGTAACCGTGACCGGTTCACGGCTGCCTTTTACCCGAACTCGCAGAACGCTGAATCCTGAATCTTCACTGTGAAAGACGATTCGCTCTACGGTTCCCGATAGACGTTCGATTTTAGGATCTGCCGACAAGGATTCCTGCATGTGCATTCATTTCTTGTACACTTTCTGCAAAGCAGCGTCAAGCTGCTCGAGTGTCATTTCTTTTTTTCCATTGCTGCTTACTGACGGATAGGATGCCGAAACCGGCGAAGGAGAAGAAGAAAATGCAGGACCGGATACAGAAAATGCAGAAGATGTTTTCACCTTTTCAGGACCACTACTCACAACAGTAACCACTTCATACGTTCCGGGCTGGATATCGTAAGGCAGAAAAAACTTCGTTGTACTGCTTGAATATCCTGTTGGCCTTGACACATCGCGGATAACAGGCGCCATAACGGGACGTCCGTTATGCTGAATGATACGTTTTTCCCTGACCGTTACATTTCGTTCACCTTGAGAAGACCGCAGGTAGTAATCTACCGTAGCGGTCACCATGTCTCCCGGTTTTGCAACTCCCGGAACGATAGTGGAATTGTCTATCCGCACCACGTCCTCGTCAATAACACTGAAAGTCACCCTGTTTTTTTGTTCATGCTGACGAACGAGCTTCACTTCGTAGCTCCCCTGTCTGAAATTATAACGGCACGAATCCAGTATCTCACCCGCTTCATGTTCCAAAACAATATTCCTTTCCCGAATAGACTCACCGTTGTGATGCCATTGTACAACAAAAGAGTTGTCCCGAGTACCGACACCTCTGTATTTAACATAATAATACAGCGGCCTCGTTCCTGAAGTGAAAAACCCGCTCCGCCTTGCAAAACCGCTGCCGGTTATGTTGTCCGTCACCAACGCACCGACAATATGTATATCACCTGTACTTTTTTCATCACGACAGGAATCCGGTTCTGGCTCCTGAATGTACTGTCGATACTCACGGTCGATGTCTCTTCTCCGCTCTTCATACTGAGCGGCTGCAATCTCTTTACGATTCCATTCTTTTTCCAACCCGCAGACTTTCTCCTGATACTCGTCGAGATATTTCTGCCGTATAGCATATTCAGGATCATCGAGTTGTAAAGCGGCATCATAGTCGATCATGTCGAATGAATGGAGTATGTTCCGACCAAGACATTCGATACCGCGAACCAGTGAATTTCCGGGAACGAAACTGAATAACGAAAACCCTGTAATGAGGATAGCAACTATTTTGGACGTTTTCTCATAGCGTACGAGGGTGTAACTCCCTCCCCACGTCAATGCAAACAATACGATCGTCATAGCCATCAAACGACTCACCCCGAGCTCGGAGAAAAAAAACGGAGCGGCGAATCCCAGGATAGCCATCAGGTGAAGGTAGAACACGAGAATTCCGAGACTTACCGACTTTTTCTTTCCGAAAACCGCCTTGACAGAATCAAAAAAGAAGCAAAGCGAACCGGCACACGCACCTGAAAGAACAAAAACCACCGCTGTAAGCCCGGACCATCCCAGGTACATCGACAGAAAGAGCAGAACAACCAACCCGGCTACGATAATCAACAAAGCACCAAAAAAAGAAACGTTCACTCCTGCAAGGGAAAAAGAGCGTGATTGTAAACGCTCCAACACCTGTTTTACATCCATTGAAACTCCTTGTAGCCTACCACCTTATTCCGGTCATTTTTTCCGATTTCTCCCATAGTTCGCCTGCAACGGCCATATCCCTTGAACGCCTGCTCGAACGAACCCTCACAGGATAACCCCGTACCTCACCTCTGCCGTCAGGCCCGAAATACTCTCTACCATGAACATCGGGGGCAGTTGCGGCATAAAGCATGGGTAACGCACCCATTTCAGGAGACTGGGCGAAAAATTTATTCAGCGGTGCAAGCCACCCCTGATGCCTCTGCAGCTCGGTCGCAGCCCACCCTGGATGCGCCGCGACCGAAAGCATGTTCAAGCCTTCATCATCGAGACGCCGCTGCAGTTCTTGCACAAAATAAAGATTTGCCAGTTTACTGTCACCATATGCCTGCCACCTGTTATACTTCCGTTTTTCCCAATTAAGATCGTCAAAATCAAGCGTTCCAAAAGAATGAGCACCACTGCTTACCGTGACTACCCGGCTGCCCGGTACATTCTTCAACTCATCGATCAGCAGAACCGTCAAGGCGAAGTGTCCGAGGTGATTCGTACCGAACTGCAGCTCGAACCCGTCTGCCGTTTTACCATACGGACAGGCCATAACACCGGCGTTGTTGATCAACAGGTCAAGGCGAGAATACCGTTTTTTGAATCCCTCGGTGAACCGCCTTACCGATGCAAGATCGGCAAGGTCGAGTTCCATGACCTCAACTTCCGCCCGAGTGTTTTCCCCCCTGATCTTTTCCCGCATAACAGAGCCCTTCGCGGGATCGCGTACAGCCATCACAACCGTTGCTTTTTTTTCCGTAAATACTCGTGCAATCTCAAAACCAAGCCCGCTGCCGGCTCCGGTCACTATGACAACCTTGCCGCTTTGATCGAGCATCAATCGGGTATCCCATTGTTCGTTTTTTGCCATGATCAATCGATTTTTGGCCCGAAAAACAGGCGTTCAACAGAAGCAGATCATCTCCAAACCTCCATAACACAACCTTCGATTCAGAACGGTCTTATTATAAGTTACCAACAAACCCGAAAAAATCTCTTCCCATAGTACTTCACCTGTGCCCTCACCGGCACAGATCTCCTATCCTGGCAGAAACCCTTTTCTCGACTGAACAAGAATATGAGTATATTGACAACAAGATAACCTCTTTTTATCTTGTTGCGGAGCAGAAACCTGCACCCCGATAGATTGAAACTGTATGTGAAGCCGTACTTTCCCGACAGTGAGAGTTCAAGATTGAAGCGTGATTTTTTCCATGATTCCCCGACCGACTCAAATTTCAATCCATAATGCAATTTCTTATTGAAAAAGCCTCTTCTCATGACCGTGAAGCTGTTCTCAACGTCATGGAACCATGGAATATGCACCATGTTCCTTCCGCCGAAATGCCCGAGATCGATCTGTCGTGCTTCTTTGTGGCGCGAGTATCGGGGAATATCGTCGGGGCTGCCGGCTACAGGGTCTCGACACCTGAAAAAGGAAAAACAACACTGCTCGGCATCCTGCCGGAATTTTCAGGAATGGGCATAGGCCGGGCTCTCCAGGATGCAAGACTGCAAGCAATGTATGCTGCCGGTATCAAAACGGTGGAAACAAATGCCGACCGGATCGAAACGATACTCTGGTATAAGAAACATTACGGTTACCATGAAATCGGATCATTGAAAAAAATCTGCGATTTCAGTCTTTCCGATGTCGACCACTGGACAACGCTCGAGATGAATCTCGACGCTTACATGAATACGAAAAACGATCGTGAGACACGGCGGAAAACCTATATAGACCGCAACGACCCGCATCCCTTATCGACCTACGAACCTCTGATCATCAATGCTTGCCTGACCGGGATGGTACCGACAAAGTTCAGTAACCCTCATGTTCCAATACATCCCGATGAAATCATCGAAGATGCCGTCAAGGTATTCGATGCCGGCGCGAGAATCGTTCATCTCCATGCCAGGGATGAAAACGGCGATCCAACTCCGGATGCCAAATATTATGAAAAAATCATCGGTGCAATCAGAAAAGAACGGCCGGAAATGGTTTGTTGTGTCACCACATCCGGCAGAAATTGGAAAGAGTTCGAGCAGCGATCCGAAGTCCTGTTTTTAAGCGGGCGAGCCAAACCCGATATGGCGAGCTTGACACTCGGATCCCTGAATTTTTTTACAGGCCCGAGCCTCAATTCGATCGAGATGATAGAACGCCTCGCCATGACCATGACAGAACAGGGCATCAAACCGGAAATGGAGGTGTTCGATACCGGGATGATCAACCTTGCAAAATACCTCGAACGCAACAGGCTTATTGCAGGAAAGAAGTATTTTAACTTACTTTTCGGCAATATCAACACTGCACCGGCAACGATAACGAGCCTTGCCTTGATGACCCAGGTACTACCGGAACATTCCGTTTGGGCAGGAACAGGACTCGGACAATTCCAGCTCCCTATGAATACGGCTGCAATTGTCGCAGGAGGTCATGTACGGGTGGGAATAGAAGACTCGGTTTATTTTGATTACCGGAAAGAAACGCTGGCAACCAATGAACAGCTTGTCAGAAGAGTTGCACGGATCGCTGAAGAAATGCAGCGACCGCTTGCAACTCCGGAACAAACAAGACAATTGATCGGCTTGAAAATAGAGGATTGATGGGTAACACTACCATGCACGCAGAAAACGAAATGTACGTCAACAGGTTGTATACAAATAACCGTCACGAGGGTACTGTGACCGGAAATCCATTCATGCTGAAAGAGGATGACCGTTTGCTATTCGGTATTCGGCTTCAGGGAGGTGTTTCATGAACGACTCTGTCACACAACATAAACCCTGGGGACTGGATGAAAAAGCCGTCGTTCTCAACGGTTATGCCTATGGAAGCCATTATCCGGTCATTATAGTTTCGGTAACCGGTCATGCACTCGAGGAAGACCAGCTTGCAGCACTCACACAACTGCTTCACCATGCAGTTCCTGGACTCGAACACATCGCAGAGAGACAGGTCACCATATCGGACAATGATTTCCGTATGTCTCTTGAATGGCTTCTCGATACCATACATAACCTGCAAAGAGCTGCCGACCTGCCTGTTTATGAACACGGCCGGATTCTTTCTCTCGAGCGAGGCCATGCAAGATTTTTCCTGCCTACAGGCTATACCAGTGTAAAGCCGCTTCTGGATATGCTCCGTAGCCTGCTGGAATTGATGAGGCTCCAAGCTGAAGGGAAAAACGCACAAAAACAGCTGAAAAAGTTTGTCCAGGCAATCGTCTATCTCCAGAAAACCAGCCCAAAAGGTGGAAACATACCTTTTTTCATTCAAGCTGCACTGAAAGCAGGTATTCCGTTCCAGGAACTTCTCTCCCAAACGATCCAATATGGAGAAGGAAAACAGGGGCGATGGATGCGCAGCTCCCTGTCCGAAGAAACACCGATGATCGCCGCCACGTTTTCCAGGAACAAGCTGATTGGCTCAATGTTATTGCGGCGGGCCGGTATTCCGGTACCGGACAATAAAATGGCCATCAATGCCGAGAGGGCGACGAGAATAGCTGAAAATCTTGGATACCCCGTGGTGGTAAAACCTATAGACCGTGACGGCGGTATCGGGGTCGCTGCCGGCCTGCAGAACCATGAGGAATTGATAACGGCATTTAAAAACGCACAAAAATATTCCAAGAACATTCTGGTTGAAAAACATTTCGAGGGCAAAGATTATCGCGTCACCGTATTTCAAAATGAAGTTCTCTCAGCGGTTGAACGGGTACCCGGCGGTGTTACAGGAGACGGTAAACATACCGTTCGCGAACTGTTCGACCAACTCAACGCCGACCCGCTCCGTGGAGAGAGCAAACATGCCCCGTTGAAAAAAATGATGTGGAACAATGAAGCCTTAACATTACTGAAACATGCAGGACTGAATGACTCTTCCATACCGGCAACCGGCGAATTCGTCCGTCTGCGCCGTACGGCCAATGTAGCTTCCGGGGGCGTTCCGGTCACGGTCTTCGATGCGATGCATCCCGACAACAAAAATCTTGCAATCCGTGCAGCACAAGCGTTACGACTTGATCTTGCAGGCGTCGATATGCTGATACCGGATATCGCCACATCATGGCGTGAATCCGGTGTAGCAATTTGTGAGGTCAATGGACAGCCCAATTTAGGCCGCATAACCGAAGAAAAAGATTTGTTCACTCCGATTCTACGCACACTGATACCCGGTGACGGGCGAATTCCAATTGCCGTTGTGTTTGGTGACCCTTCCTCCGATGCTTTGGCAGTAGAGCTTGAAAAACAACTGCTGAAACAAGGCGTTGACGTAGGATGCCACAATGCTGAATGCATCAGAATTAACGGTGATGTCGTCATGGATGGACACGTCAACCCATGGACCGCAGGGCAAATGCTCATACTCAACCGGAACGTTGAAGCAATCGTACTGAACATCGATGATGAAAGCGTCCTGTCCACAGGGCTGCCGTTCGCCCGGTTCGACCTCTTCCTTCTCGCAGGTGAACATATCACAGCGTCCGACAAGATCAGCGGTGGCACACCTGCCACTGACAATGTCACACAGGATCTGCTGGAACTTATCCTTCCGGCCTGCGATGGAACATTGTTGTCTATCGAAAGCAATAAACCGAATACCGACGGTTACAAGCATCTGACTTCTGCAGCATGGGAAAAAACGGCTAATACAAGCGAAGCGATCGAAACCGCTACCGCGGCAATGCTTGCATTCGGTGAACAACATTGTTTCAGCGAAAAGAGCGACCCTGCGGCTCCGTGATGCCATAACGATTTCACGGGGAAATTGGATGCCGCATCAAGTGCGGCATGACTCATTATACCCTGTCATCCTCGGGCTTGACCCGGGGATCCATCTTATGTCAAGTATCAAGTATATAAATACCGCCTCGAGCGTAGTATGACTTCAGGGAGATTGGATGCCGAATCAAGTCCGGCACGACTCCTTTCTCCCAATCATCCTCCAGTATGGCTCCCCCTCTCCCAGTCATCCTCGGGCTTGACCCGGGGATCCATGGGTTTTCCTGTTTTTCACTATGGATGCCGCATCGAGTGCGGCATGACTTTCGTGGAGAGTGTACACCGCACCTCTGTATAATCCGAACACCTATTTCACAGGTCGGCATGACTTCCCGCCATCACCGATTACCCATCACCGATTACCTACTACCCATCTGCCTTTTTCCTTTCGAGGTCAAGCGACCTTGCCCGAAGAAGATGGTTGATTTCTATATGCTACAATATCATCAATCCCCAGCACCGGAAAACCATGCTCTTCTGCAAAAGCAACAGTTTGCGCCAAATCAGCCATCGTACCGTCCCGGTTGGTGAGTTCACAGAGCACCCCGTATGGTTTGAGACCGGCAAGTTTCATAAGGTCGACTGTCGCTTCCGTATGACCTGGACGCTCGAGAACTCCGCCCGGCCTGGCTTTAAGCGGAAAAATATGCCCCGGCCGGTTAAGATCCGACGGCATGGCACGATCCGCAGTCGCGGCCTTGACGGTCTTCACGCGGTCCGATGCCGAAACTCCGGTCGTAACACCTTCAGACGCTTCGATAGAAACCGTAAACGCTGTCTGAAATCCACTGGTATTATTTTCCACCATCATCGGAAGTTCAAGTGAACGGATCTTTCGACCGCTCATGCAAAGGCACACGATACCACTACATTCACGTATAAGCATAGCCATTTGCGATACCGTTACCGACTCGGCGGGAAAAATTAGATCGGCCTCGTTTTCCCGGTCCAGTGCGTCGGCAACGAGAACACCACTACCTCTACGCAGGGCCTCGAGCGCCTTGTCAACACGTTCGAACTGATCTCCAAATTTTTCGAAAAGAATCCGATTCATGGGAACAACTGTTTAAAAATTGTAAATAACATGAATCAGGGCGCAGGAATGCGGTAGGCATTCTTATTCTCTTTCATCCGGACTGTAACCGTCGGCTTTGGCATTTCACCAAATCTGCTGACCTCTCCCGAAAATCTGGAGAGCGCTCGCGGGCTCCCCGGCACTAAGCCGAGACACCGCCGGTAGGGATTTTCACCCCGCCCTGAGAATAAGTTTTATACTATTTGCGAAAACAGGGTAAAAAGATACAAATACTCCTGCTATTTCAAAAGCAAGACCAATACTATAACGCTTTATCCTGTAAGCGCTTCTGTAATTAGCAGTTGCAGCTAACCTTCTTGACAAGGTTGCTGTACCACAATCCAACTGAATGGAGAGCCGATATGACCCTGCAAAAACACCCTCTTTTAATCGATCTCGACGGGGTACTCTACATCGGTGACAAGGCAGTGCCCGGAGCTGTGGAAGCTGTTCAATGGCTCGACAAGGAACGGATCCCCTATCTTTTCGTCACCAATACCAGTTCACGCCCAAGAAGCGCTCTTGTTGAAAAGCTTGCACGCTTCGGCATCGATACAGAAGAACAAGCGATCCTCACTCCACCGGTAGCTGCATCGAAATGGATCAAGATCCATGCTCCCGGTCCAACAGCCCTTTTCGTCCCGTCAGCGACAAAAGCGGAGTTCGACTGCCTGGAAGAACTCTCCGCCTTTTCCGAAACCGGAGCTTCCTCGGTAGTGATCGGTGACCTGGGTGAACAATGGACATTCCCTGTGCTCAACCGGGCATTTCGGCTTCTCATGGCAAAGCCGCACCCCAAGCTCATCGCTCTCGGGATTACACGATTCTGGCGGAATACAGACGGTTTTCATCTCGATGTTGCACCGTTTGTCAAAGCCCTGGAACATGCAGCAGGCTGCCAGGCGGTCGTTCTCGGTAAACCTTCAAAAGAGTTTTTCGAAGCGGGACTTGAACTGCTGGAACACCAGGGTAACGACGCCATCATGATCGGTGATGATATCGTCGGTGACGTAGAGGGAGCGCAACTTGCCGGGTTACAGGGGATGCTTGTCCGCACCGGAAAGTTCCGGCCCGATGACCTTGAAGGCAGCATCGAACCCGACGCAGTCATCGAATCCATTGCCGAGCTGCGGGTGTGGCTGTCGGAATCTGCAAAAAACCGATAGAAAACATCAGTGACTGATTATTCTGCCCAGTTTTTCCGTCAGCTTCATGTTTTCACCGTAGTCGACCGGAACGACAACAACCGTCGGTTTCTTTTTTTCCAGGAAACCGGACTGCAAAGCAGGAATCAAATCTCGTGCTGACTCGACCCGGACGGCGTTGCAACCGAACGATTCAGCCATCCCGACAAGATCGGGGCTTCTGAAATCAGTGTGTGAATATTTTCCAAACCGGTTCATCTGTTTCCATTGTATCAAACCGTATCCTCCGTCCTCCCAGACAAGAATCGTCGCTGGAATACCGTACTGGACCGCTGTTGCAAGCTCCTGAACATTCATCAAAAACCCTCCGTCACCTGAGAGCCCCACGACGTTCTTTTCCGGATAAAGCCTTTTGGCAGAGAACGCACCGGGAAGAGCGATGCCCATCGAACAGAAACCGTTGGAAATAATACAAGAACCGGGATGATAGGTCGGGTAATGCCGTGCAACCCACATTTTATGAGCCCCCACATCGCTGACAAGGATATCGTCATCTCTCATGACAGCTCTCAGATCACTCAGAATTTTCTGGGGCTTGATGGGGAAACCTTCGTCCGTACCGAACTCCTGCAACTCCTCGAGCATATGCGCCCGTTCATCCCTGAACTCTCTGATATCCCATGAATGGCTTTCCCCGAGGCTTTCGGTCAAAGCCCAAAGACTCCCGGCAAGATCACCAACTATTTCAACATCCGTACGGTAGTGCCGGTCGACTTCAGCCGGTGCGAAATCGATATGGATGATTTTTTTGTCCGAACCGATATTCCAGAAATGAGGGTGCCACTCGACCATATCATAACCGATGCAGATGACAAGATCGGCCTTCGAAAATGCATAGGAGACGTGATCTTTGAGACCAAGTCCGGCAGCGAACAGACAACGGTCGTGCCGTGCAGAGATCGCCCCCTTACCCATAAAGGTATTTGCAGCATGGATTCCCGTTTTATCGACAAAACGGTTGAGCTGTTTCGATGCCCTTGTGCGAACACAGCCGTTACCTGCGAGAATGATCGGCTTGTTTGCCGTGCCGAGAAGTTCGACTGCCTTTTTGACCGATTTTTCATCCGGAGCCGGGCGGCGAGCTTTTCCTGCAGCATTGAACGGCCTGACAAGAGTCTCTTGCTGTGCAATATCCTCGGGAAGCTCAACCATGCAGGCACCGGGTTTTTCGGTTGCTGCCAGCTTGAATGCCTTATGGATAACCTCCGGTATGTTGTCCGCCTGAAAAATCGACTGGTTCCATTTGGTTATCGGCTTGTAGAAGTTTATCGCGTCCATGTTCTGATGCGACTCTTTATGCAGCCTGTTTGTTCCGGCCTGAGCCACAATGGCCACAAGGGGGCTGTTATCCATATTTGCATTGGCTACGCCGGTCGCCATGTTTGTCGCACCAGGTCCGAGCGTGGAAAGACACACACCCGGTTTTCCTGTCAAACGTCCGGAAACATCAGCCATGAAGGCTGCAGCCTGTTCATGGTGGCAAACCACGAACTCGATGGGAGAATCGAGCAAAGAGATCATGATGTCGGCGTTTTCTTCACCCGGGACACCATAGATCTCTTTCACCCCTTCCTCTTCGAGACATCGAAGAAAAAGATCGGATGCTTTCATATGCGGGTTTATTTAAATCGTTTTCTCTTCGTTATCGACCTTTTGACCACAACTTCCCACTGCCTGCGTCCTGTTCGTCCATTCTTTTCGGCAGCAACTTTTCCCCTGTCACTTTTTTACGGCGTTCCTGCCATATTTATCGTCGAAGCGTTCTATATCATCTTCTCCGAGATAACTGCCTGTCTGCACTTCGATCAATTCGAGCGGTATCTTTCCGGGGTTTGCCAGCCGATGCCTGATACCCAACGGGATATAGGTCGATTCGTCTTCCCGCAGCACGATATCCTTTTCTCCCACCGTTATTCGTGCTGTTCCCTTGACGACAACCCAGTGCTCGGCTCTGTGATAATGCCTCTGCAACGACAATGCCGCCCCGGGATTCACTACGATCCGCTTTACCTGAAAACGCTCCGACTGATCGACCGTCTCATACGTTCCCCAAGGGCGATTCACCTTGACATGCGTGATCACTTCATCACGTCCCTCGCTTTTCAGCCGCTCGACGATTGTCTTGACATCCTGCACACGGTCTTTCGAGGCTACCAGTACCGCATCCGGAGTTTCCACGATAACGTGATCCGACAGACCCACTGCTGCTACAATCCTGCTCGATGCATGAATGTAACTGTCTCTTACATCGAGCAGCTGCACATCGCCTTTCGTTACGTTTCCCGATGGGTCCTGTCCTTTAACTTTCCACAGGGCCGACCAGGCTCCCACGTCACTCCATCCTGCGTCGAGAGGCACCACCACGGCATGAGAGGTTCTTTCCATCACAGCATAATCGATCGAATCCGCCGGGCATGCAATAAAGGCATCTTTGTCAAGCCTCAGAAAATCAAGATCCTTCGTTGCTTTTTCCAGGGCTGCTCTGCCGGCATCATATATTTCCGGCACCTGCGCCTCGAGCTCATCGAGGTACCGTGATGCCTTGAACAGAAACATTCCACTATTCCAGTAATATTCTCCCGATGCCACATACTTTTCCGCCGTTTCACGATCGGGTTTTTCGACAAACTCCTCAACCTCATACACGCCATGCACTTTTCCTTCCTCTATGGCGGCTCTGATATAACCGTAACCGGTTTCCGGTTCATCCGGTACGATGCCGAAAGTCACCAGCGCCCCTTCTTCTGCCGCCTTGTTGCCACGTATAACCGCTTGAACGAAAGTACCGATATCCTGTATCACATGATCTGCCGGCAGTAAGAGCATGGTCGCTCCAGGATACTTTTCCTGCACCTGTAACGCGGCAACCGCAGCTGCAGGAGCGGTGTTCCTCCCGACAGGTTCCAGAATGATATCGCCCATGTCATCGGTTACCTGCCGCAACTGCTCGGCAACCATGAACCGGTGATCTTCATTGCAGACACAGAACACAGGCCCGATATCGGCAATCCCTTCAACTCGCGTAACGGTTTCCTGCAGCATGGTTTTCTCTCCTGCAAGTGCGAGCAATTGCTTGGGGTACTGCGCCCGCGACAACGGCCAGAGGCGGGTTCCCGAACCGCCGCTCAATATGACTGGTATTATCATGAACTGGCTGAATTAGTGAATAGTGAATAGTGAATAGTGAATAGTGAATAGTGAATAGTGAATAGTGAATAGAAGAAAATAGCTTCCTATGCTCATAAAATCATACAGGCAATCACTCATAGTTACACCACCCTGAGTAATACTCTTTGTCTACTACACAGGGCGATCCGGTATCCCTCCACCAAGTCATGCCGCACTCGATGCGGCATCCATGCGGGCCAACGTGATTAGTGATGGATCCCCGGGTCAAGCCCGAGGATGACTGGGAAAGAGGAGGTCATGCTGGAGAATGACCGGAAGAGGAGAGCCATACCGGACGTGAAGCGGCATCCAATCTTCCTGAAGTCATGCCGCACTCGATGCGGCATCCATACTGAAAAACAGGAAAACATACGGATCCCCGGGTCACGCTACGCTTGCCCGAGGATGACTTGGAGAAAGCATCCTTTATTCCCCTTTTACTATTACCTACACCCTATTACCCATATATCCCATTACCCACCACCTAAAATCCTTCAGCGAGCATCTTTTCCAGAGAATCCTGCCAGTGGGGAATTTCCAGTCCCCAGTGATCCTTGATCTTTCCTTTATGCAGAACACTATAATGCGGACGTCTGGCTTTCGTCGGGTACTCTTCGCTTCCTATCGGCAGTACGCTGCACGGCAACCCTTTTGCCTTCATAACAGCCACCGCAAAATCATACCATGAGCATACCCCTTCATTCGAAAAATGATAGGTTTCGGCATAGATACGCCCCTTGTCATGCCGATCGAGAATCGAGACGATGGCATGAGCAAGGTCTGCAGCCAGTGTAGGTGTACCAACCTGGTCGAAAATAACGTTCAGTTCCTGCCGTTCACTGCCGAGACGCAACATCGTTTTCACGAAATTTTGTCCATGGGAGGAATACAGCCAGGATGTACGCACTATCATATACGACGAGGCTATCTGACGGACCTGCTCCTCACCTTCCCACTTCGACCTTCCATAGACGCCAAGCGGACTCACCGGATCTTCTTCACGGTAAGGCAAAAACGACTCACCGTTGAACACATAATCTGTCGAAACATGCACCAGTAAAGCACCCCGATCTTTAGCAGCCTTTGCAAGTACAGCCGGCCCGTCCCGGTTTACCCGAAACGCTGCCTCCGCATCTTCTTCTGCTCTATCTACAGCGGTATAGGCGGCACAGTTCACGACCGCCGATATATCGTGTTCCCGGCAAACCCGTTCAACACGTTCATTATCGGTAATATCGAGGCCGGGCAGATCATAAAAGAAAAAGCTCATACTCTCCACACGATCCGCTACTTCCCGCAGCTCCGATCCAAGCTGTCCGTTACTCCCCGTAACAAGAATGTTCATGAATGACTGATTTAAAATATCATTGTTTGCGATTGTCGAATATTCTCCTGTTCCCTCTCTGCCGTTCAAATGTTTTCGCCCCCGTTCTTCAAACCATACTCCTGCTATCCAACAGCTCCATGTTCCTCATTCAGTAATAGTTTTCTTACATTGAACCCGGACATGGTTATTACATCATAACAAACAAATCAAATAAAGAATGACCGACGAGAACAACAAACAGCATCGGATAAATTTTGCACTTGTCAACATCAAAACCGAAAAGATGGATATTCATCCGGATGCTTTTAACGATGGCCAACCGGTAACGGTTCAGGCAGGAGTCAATTTCGGCGTCGATAAACAGAAACGGCTGGTAAAAACCCTGTTCAATCATAACTTCGTCCATAGAGAAGAAAACTCGGAAGACCAAAACGAAGCCCAGCCATTTATCGAGCTTATCGTCAGTTGCATCTTTGTTCTCGATCCTGAAAGCTGGAAGATCCTGGAAAACGAGGAAGAACAAGTATTCGTCCTACCCAAAGGGTTGGCCAGCCACTTTGCAATAATGACCGCCGGAACCGCCAGGGGAATTCTCCACAACGAAACGGAACATACCGATTACAACAAATTCATCATACCGGCAAACAACGTCGGTGACATAATTCCCGATAACGTTCAGATTCCCCTTTCCCAGCCTCCAATCGTATAAAAAAAGAGGCTGTCTCAGAATCATAGCCGAGACAGCCTCTCCACTCTCGATAAACCTTCATCAGACACCAAAAAAGAGTAATCCTGCCATACGCCCTGTGTAAAAAAGGATAACTCATGGCTCCCCGAGCCAAAGAAAGTTATAAATAAGAAGGCAGAAATGGATCCCCGGGTCGAGCCCGAGGATGACAGG
>OFEN01000093.1_pt1 | contig 18191 bp, 40 predicted proteins | sample 1521081 | NCBI WGS metagenome assembly OFEN01 (sample SAMN04272335, study PRJEB24112) | coral metagenome | biome: Coral reef; feature: Shallow seawater; material: Coral tissue | host: Coral | place: China: South China Sea | collected 2014
GACCTGTACGTTGCACAGAAGGGTTAATCTGTTAATCTGTCAGCCCTACATTTTTGAGCTTATACGTTGCAGGCAGTTAACATTTTATTGTTTTCTAGATGAAATCAACATGCTTTCCGTCAAGGGTTAATGTGAAATCAACATTCTACAACTTATCTAGACCTGAAATCGGCGTTTTTGAGCTTATGCGCTGCGCGCAACGAACATTTTTCTCGTTTCTAAGTGAAATCAACATCTTTGTTGTCACCCGTTACCGTGAAATCAACATTTTAACCTATCTAGGCCTGAAATCGACGTTTTTGAGCTTACGCGCTGCGTGAAACGAACATTTCGCTATTTTTTTAAAGTGAAATTAACATCTTTGCTGTCACGCGTTAAGGTGAAATCAACATTTTCACCTATTCTTGGAATTATGATTTTATACTTCTCAATTGCTCTTAACATAATACCATAGGGACTGAAATCATCACCACCAAAAATTGCTTTGCAGATAGCAGGAGAAAAACCTGATACTAAACCAACATTATTACTATTTACCGTTGCTTGTTGTCCCTTATATCCATTAGTATTCCAATATACAATTTTAGGAGCATCATAACCAGCATCAGTAAATCTTACCATTGCTTTATCAATCTCAGTAAGTGATTCTGCTTCATTTAGACCATGAGAATCCCAACTATAACCACTATTAGTAGCACCTTCGGTAAATTGCATATCAGATACAATAAGCAAAGTAGTAGGCATGAACTCTTGCTTTATATTCCTTGTGGTAGCAATTTTTAGAATCAAGTCAAGTGCTTTGTCAATTCTGGTAGAAGCAACTGCTCTATCAAAGACATTTCTGTCTCTTAGAGCATTACTGAAGGTATGCTTTCTCCAATCAACAAACTTTCCTTCGGACCCAAAACCAATGAATCTCTTATAGAAAGGACTGTCAACAGGAAGTCTACTTGAACAGTACAAAGCCATACCTTGAGAGACATGAACAGCTTGAACACTTCCACCAACAATACAACTCATGGAACTAGAAGTATCACAGATAACCATGATATTCTCATTAGTTCCTTCAAGATAGTTTGGTAGAGCATCAAATTGTGCTTCTGCCATTTCTGCATCACCATATAAAGCAGTTCTGATACAATCATGAGGAAACAGAGTTTCAGCATGTACAGTAGTAGTACCCTGCACCAAAGCATTTTTATATGCTTGAAATCTTTTTTCATCATTCTTTATAAAAGCTTTTGTATATCTTGCCATTGCAACAGATGGAACAGTCTTATAGTCAATTTTATTCCATTGACCTTGACACATCTTATGCTCTACAATATGATTTTTTCTTATATGAGATAAAAGTTTTCTGAAATCTACTTCTTTCATTCCTAATGCTTGTCTGATAGGTTTATAATGTCTCTTTGCCCATTTAGCAGCAAGTATATCACCACCATCAATTGCATTTGCCCAAAAATTTCCAGCATAATCTCTCAAAGGAGTATTAAATAAAACAGTTAAATCATCCCATCGGCCTACTACTGGAAGTAAATGAATATTAGCTTGAATCCATTCGGGGTGATTATTGGCAAGCCAGTTCACAATGGCTCTTGAGCCGCTTCGATTTCCAGACCCATCTCTACAATCTCTAAGCCACATTAACAATTTAAAAGAAGTAATTGCATCTTCTTTCCATGCTGGGATAAAAAGATCCAAAGCAGATGCTTGACCTGGATAAAAAGTTTCACCTTTGGTATATAAAGAACCACTTTTAGAAAAAAATTCTACTAATGGATTAATAGAATTTTTATATGCATTTGCCCCTTCATGTCCTTTTATCATATCCAACTCCTTAATATACAAAATCAAATTTTTTCCTATTATATTTTTCTTTACCGATATTTATTTAATATTTTGGAAATTCTTTATCTTCCCATCCTTCAATGAAAGATATACCATATTCAATAATAGGACAATCACTTTTCATTATTTCTTGATATTTTCTATCTGCTTCATGAAATGCTTCTTCTTTTGTTTTAAAAACCTCTGAATTTCTAAAATATCTATATATTTCTTTTGGATTTAATTCATTCTTTGATTCGCCCATTCCCCTATATGGATTTATAATTCCTTTTTCTTTCTGTTTTTCAACCCAATCATCATCATAAAGACGTTCATCATTCCACCACCAATAAAGATTATCAATCGCTTGAGTATGAATAACTCTGAAACCATCTTTTGCTTCAAGAATATAAATTCCGTTATCAGCACTCATTGTTTTTTCTCCTTAAGAGCATAACAGGTTGATATTTTTCAGGAGTCGAACCTAAGTCAACCAAGTTTTGCTGTAATCAACCTTTAAATGCCTTATAGTATAAATGAAATTGATTGTCAAGTCTTTTTAACTAGATTTTCCAAAAAAGAATCTATTTTTTTTATTTCATTTGCTGAATATACTGCATCTTCAATATCATTTCCTATCCCCATTGAAGTAAATCGAATCATAATTTGCTGTCTTCTATTACACATGTTTATTATATCGACTACATCTTGAGAAATCTCATGAGATTTCATTTTTTCATTAAAAACATTCCTTGCTTTTTTTCTTTTGTTAGAATCTTCTTCACATATTTTATATATAACATCAGACCAATTTGATAAGTTATTTTCAGACATAATTTAAATCTCCATTAAAACTTTTCTTACTTTCGCACCATCCGCCTTGCCTTTCAAAGACTTCATTATCTCTCCCATTACCTGTATTTTTTGATCAGGTAAAGTATCAATGTTAGTTAATATCCACTCTCTTATTTCTGCTTCACTCATCATTTGAGGTAGATATTGTTCCAAGGTCTTTATATATATGGATTCCTCTGGATCTTTATTTGAATATTCCAGTACAATAAGCTCAGATTTTATAAGTTTTTTGGCAATACCACCTATTTCTTCATCAGTAGCCCCTCTTTTGCCCAATCTGTCTATTTCACCAAATATCATTCTTATAGCATTTTTCATAGCTTCATTTTTTTGAAGCAAGGCTATTTTTAGATCTTGTTTTAGTTTATTCATTAACATAATTAACCCATCCCGAAACCACATGTTTGTTTTAGTGCTTCTGGTTTATCAATTGGCTGATATCTTCCCTCTTTCCATTGAAACCAGTATTCTTTCATTGCGATTGCCCATATTCCTTCAGCAAATTTTTCTATTACACAAAATGGATAATATCCTTCTTCATACATATCACCATAATTATGAACAACAGCATGTATAGCATTTGCATAGTCTGAATACCATCCTATAGTTCTTCTTCCAAATGTAGGATTTGTATATCCATATATTGTTTTAAGAGCAGTTATTATGAATATATGTTTCATTTTAGGATGTCCTTTCTATGCTGCTCTTAACTGATTAATCCTTCTGGATTTTCTAGCAACTTTATTTTTAGCTCTACGCTTGGCAATCCTATTTCTCATCATTCTTGAATATGATAGGGTTTCTGTTTTTCTGCTTCTTTTGTTGAACCCCATGAAACTACTTTTACCAAATAGATCCCACATTCCTGATGAGTTGTCTTGACTTACTTGCATATTCATCCTTTAAACTCGATGGTAAGACCTAATAAGAGTATCAGAATTTTTTAAAGGCGATTCCCCTTTCGAAAAACTCTGTATTGCTCCAACTGCCTATCGAGTGCTTACCACCATTCCATTAACCATCGGGAGCAACTTCGATGAAACAACTACATCATACTATAACTGAGTATGATTGTCAACCCTTTTTTCATTAATTATGAACCCCTGTACTAAACTGATTTTTGCGATGATTACATTGTGAACTCTCTTAACAATTTACTTTTTTTGGATCTTTCTTTTACTTCTTCAAGTATTTTTATCAATCCATCAACATGTTCAGGATAAAGAAATACTTGATTTATTTCTTGTTTGGATTGAGGCATTAGAATCATAGTCGTGCCCATAAAATTATCTTCACATTCATGAGTAATTAATACAATGTCTGACCCCATATGAGAATTATCATCACATCTAGTTATAAAGATTCCATCTTTGTCTTTCGAATACCTTGCAACTCTACACATTGCTTGATATCCTACCATTTTGGAAGAATTAAAATATTTATATTTCCTTTTAGATGGTACTATTTTACCATTTTTTATTTTCCATCCAGAACATATATCATAATACCATCTTTTCATATAATTACAAAAAGAATGCCAAACATAATGTACATTTCCTTCTTTCTTTATCTTCATATTACTTCCTTCAATATCTCTGCGCTCATCAAGTTGAATTATTTTAGCCATTTACTTTCTTCCATATATTCAAGTTATATTTCTTATCTATTCCATTTGACCATATAGCAAATGGACAATGATAACCTATAATCTCAATAAACCATTCTTGAAGTTCTTCTTCTTTCTTATCAGAAAGTTTATGTGTCAAATCACATATAAAAACTAATAAATGACATAATACTTTCATAAAGAAGATTTTCATTTAACACAATCCTCATGATGTTTTTCAAGAAAATCTGCTGCAACCTTCAATGCTGCTGCTCTTTCAGGATGCCCCAACTTCTTATTAGATTTAGAATATAATCTAAGCTGTTGAATACATTCTTCTGTAGTCAATCCTTTTGGTTTTTTCTTCTTACATACTGAGCATATACTGAAATTAGCTCTTGGAGATTTTTCGTTAATTCTTCCTCCTGTATTAGGAATAACTTGAATACATCTATCATCCCAAAGCTCTATCATGCCATAGTCTTTTATACAAGTAACAATAAGCTTTTGTCCAATATGTTTTTTACACCATTTTTGAATAGCATCAATTACTTCTCCTGCTGTTACATGAGGATTAAAAAATAATGTCCTTTCTCCTATTCTGGCAGTGAAGATTCTAACATCTTTTCCTTCTGCTAACATAGTTTTTATTCTATCAACCATTTTAGGAACAGGATCGCCAATAAATGTAAGAGCTTTAGGATGATCTATATTTCCATTATATACAGCTAGTACACCATCTAAATCAATAGCATACCATTTATGCTTTTTTTCATCTTCACTCATAAAATATTCCTGATTAAATTACCATTTATTTTCGGTTTCTGTATATTTGTTTTTTACTTCTATTTCCTCTTGAGAAATAACTTCACTTCCATCGAATTGATATAATATAAATCCTTTAATATTATGCATATTAGCTAATAGTAAATCTTCAGAAATTGAAATTATTTTATGCCCACCTTTGAAAAGAATTCCATTTATATAATAGTAAAATTCAGGATTAAGATCACGTTCTCCATCAAATCTTACATATAAACTAAATTTAATATTGTCTTTATTTTTTTCAATAAATTCAATCTTATCATTTTCTAAATCATCCCATGAATCATTGATAATAAGATTTCCTAATTTATATCTTAATCCAACTGTTCTATTTATTATTGTTATTTCAGGCTCTATCTCACTATGGATTTCAAAATGAGTACATCCAAATATCAGTAACATACTAAATAGAAGTAAAAATATTCTTTTCATAATTTAATTCTCCATAAACCTATTTAATCTTTTACTTTTTAATAGTCCTGAAAGTTAAACTACAAAATCAATCTCGATACTATCCAATACCTAATGTTTTTCGAATCTGTTTTTCTTTTGCTCTCATTCCTTTTTTAAAAGAATTACTTTTTGCTTCTTTAATTTTCATTTTGAGTAATTCTATATCAACATATTGTAAAATAACAGAATCAATGAAGTTTTGAATCTCTTTTAATTCTATTTTAAGATTGATCATTTTTTGAAGAGCTTTACCTTCCTTAGTATTCTTAAAAATAATGGCGTCCAATTCTAAGATACAATTATAAATCCAAAAAGATGTTCTGTTCTGTGAAATTCCATGATCTCCTTTTATTTCAAAGACTGATACCGCCATATTTCCCTTATTTCCTTCACCTATAATTATTTCATCTTCCATAAATCTAAATCCCATGATTATTTCCTTTCTATAATAAATAATATATTTTCATCTTCCATTTATTTTCCTAATTGAAGTTTAGCATTACATATTTTACATTTACATCCTAATGGATGTGATTTATTTATAATTTTTGGGACAATAGCATTTCTAAATCCTGTAGCCACATTACATTCACCCATTCCTTGACACTCCCCATTACAAGTATCTGGTGAACATACAGGAGCATTTTCCATATGATGTTTGTCTATTTCAACTTGAAATTCATCATCAGATATTTTATTCATATCTGTGATTACTTTATCAACTACCTCTTTTACTTCAGGAGACATTTGATTATCAGTTTGAACCACTTTAACATTATTTACTCCATTATGTTTATCCAAAAATAGTTCTACTGATTTCATTAATTTTTTCACCCAATCCATACTATAGTCCCTTTAATCTTATCAAAGATTATTTGAAACATATTTTTTTGTATTCTTATCTATTACTCCTACTCCTCTACCAGGATATACTATTTTATACTTCTTAGAACATTCCAGACAAAGACAACCATCATCTTCTGCCTGTCCTGTATGATCATTACATATATCTTTTTGACATATTGCACAGAAATTAATATATGGTTGATTATGCAACATAGGATGGTTGATAATATTTTCATTATCACAGAAATCACATTTACATGCTTTTACTTCAATAGTTATTTCTTTTGTGTATTTCATGATAATTTCCTTATGAGAATCCATTCCCAAGTTTATATATTATAATCCTATTTCTTTTGCATTCTTCATAAATCTCTTTATCCAATAAGGATTCCATGCCATAAGTCCACCTTGCTCTTTCCATATATCATATGTTTGATCAAGCAAATAAATCATTACTGCTACACCTACAATGGTAAATTGGGGTAAATAGTAAATTACTCCAATACAAGCAGCAAGTAGCATAAGATCCCCTAACATCGCCATAATCAATATTAAATATCTCATATTAACCCCATGTAACAGATTCTATTAATTTATATGATGCTCTTTGAATACATTGTAAGCAAACTGTTGCCTGACATGTATCTTCAGCAAAAGCATGAGAGTTTTCACCAATCAAGATAGCCTCTCTATCTGTCAATGGTTGATTGCATTCATCACATTCAAAATTTTTTCTTTCTTCTACTGTTAAAACTCTCATTTTACTTCCTTTTAAAATGGACCCCCTGACAGGACTCGAACCTGCATAAAACGAAATTAGAAGTTTCGGGCTGATCCAATTCAGCTACAGGGGGATAATAGTTCTATTATAATTTTTTGATCCAAAAGTCAATATAAGATTTTCTGATATTAACTTTTTTGCTTTATCTGTTTCTCCATTAAGTTGTATCTGTCTACTAAATTTTCCTCTACAAGTTCTACTACAACAGGTATATTTGCTTCCATTCTGTAAAAAAGTCCTATTCATTGTTTTTCTTATCTTCATTAATATGATGGGATATTTCACCATCATCAAGTATTCTACCAAGATAGTTTTCAAGTACAATCCGATGTAAAAGAACATATCCATGTTTTATAGCTTTTGGATGTTCAGGAACTACTGCATAATCATAATCCCCTTTATGTACTATTTTCTGTATATTCCACATTAATTCCTCAATACTGATATAAAACAGCTTGCACATGGATAGTCCGAACTTAAAGGTGTAGGCATTCTATCCCTATGATAAAGACGAGTCAATATAGCAAATTGAGCAGCAACTATTAACATTACTGCTAAAAGCAGTAAAACTAATTTTTTCATTCTTCTTCCTCTCTATTGTCTAAGATTTCCTGAACCTTTTCTTCTATTCTTTCCCTATTGTTCATATACCATGTGACTTTTTGTTCAAAATCATCTTGAATAGCATCACTAACCATCTGCATTGCTTCATCAAGAGTATCACAACTTTCAATATCGCCATCATCTACTTCTGTATGCTGTGGTCTACTACCCCCCATATATCCATCTTCTGTTTCCCATGTTACTCTCATTCTATTTTAAAGTCTCCTTCACTTAAAGTTTCATAATCAGGTAATGGACACCATTTAGGTATTTTAGCTTTATCTTCTCTCCCATTAGCCCATGCAATAAAACTCTGCTTTCTAAGCCTGTCTTTATGTTTGCATTCAAATTATTTTTGTACTCTTTCCAACTGAGTTATACCCGCATTTATTTTTCCTGCATATACTTTTGCCCAATATCCCACTGGTGGTTTTTTTATATTAAGCAATTTACATCATTAATTATTTACCAAATATAAATCATGTTTCTTTTTACAGCTTTCACAATCAATCCATGCTGATACTATAGTACCTAATCTATCTTCATACCCCCTAAGTTTCCATTCTTCCAACTCTATAGATACTTCTTCTTTAGTATTTGGACAAGTATAATCTACAATTATCTTAGAAGCATAAACACTTAATCCTTGTTTGTAATATTTTCTTGTCATAATATCACCTATAAAAATGGTGGGACCAGCAAGATTCGAACTTGCGTATTCCGGTTATGAGCCGGGAGTTCTACCAATTGAACTATGGTCCCTATTGATTCATAACAGCATCTATTGCTTCTCTTATACTGTCTTTCCATTCATTTGCTGTAATCCAGAAGGTAGTTTCAATCTCAATTGGTTTATCTGGATCTGGGCTATTTTGTATCCCAGAAGTTACAACTGCCCATCTTCCCGCATCATCAGATACCAATGAAAAACCATTTTGTTGCTCAAGCCAATCAATACGTCTTTTATCAAACATCTCTCCAAGATCATCATACAAGACACGTAATTCATCACGTGCCTTGGCAATAATATCTCTTTGTTCTACTATTTTTTTCAGAACACCCTCTTTGAGCTGCTGAACCCCGGCATTATAGATAATTTTTTCGTCCATACCTAAAATCTCACTTTCTCATCTCTTCTTCTTTTTTATTTTCATAATTATTTTATATTTTGTAATAACCATTTCTTATTAACACGTAAAGTAGAAGCATTTCGTTTCCATGATTTTATGATAAAATTTTCTTCACATGGTAAATATAAATTAAAACTTCTCCAATGTTCAATAACTTTATTAACAATACCAAATTTTTTAGCTTGTTGATATTTAATTTCCATAATATATACTATCCTATCATATTAAATTCTATTTTATACTCAATCTTAACTGACATTTTCATGATGAAAAGCATCCTACCACATGATTATCAATTTGTAAAGCACTTTTTTTCTGACAATTTTTGTCACTCATTGACAATTTTGGGTAATATTATTTATAAAAATAAAACATTTTAAAATAACATATTAGCTAAATTACCGAAATTCTTACCAAAAATTTTTTGATCTCAATCATATATATGGCATACCATATGCATATATATATTGTCAATATTAACCAATATGAAAGAGGTAAAACATGATTCATAAACATCCTTATAAATACAGAAAATTATTAGAATCTATCAATTTTTCCAAAAGACTTGTTTCCTATTTGTTGACTGTTAAAAAAATGCCTGATTGGTCAGTATATCAAGCTGTAACTATCATTAATCAAAATCGGTCATTTTTCCATAAACATTATATATAAATTAACCAGGTAAATTAATATAGAAAGGAACAAAAATGACTAAATATAACTTAAATAAAAAAGAAATCAAAGTCCTGAAATCACTTGTAGATTCCTCTAAAGCTAACGGTCATGATTTTGGCTTTACCGATGAATATAAAGATTGTGGATTGACCAAGCATCAAGTAGCTGGTTATATTGGTCAACTGTCCAAAAAAGGATATCTGGAACTGTATGAAATGGATGGTGTTGGTTCTGACGGAATTATCAAGGGTGTTCAATTCATTTTCACTAAAAAAGTTGGTGATCTTTTGGGTCTTGACTTGCCTGATAGATACTAATACAAAGGGCAATACCCCTGGTGAATTTAACTTAAAAGGGAGATAGAACCATGCATAAACAAGAAATTATTGACACACTTAAGGTACAATGGTATAATTGGCTTTGTCTGAATCAACCCAGTTTCAAACTTTTGGGATTGGATGAAAGAGGAACAATGGTTGATTGTATCGTTGATTGCATCATGAAACATAAACATGAAATTGTATAGTAATCGGAAGAGAAGGATAGCATATAAAAAGACCCAATATTTAAAAAATTAAAATTAGAGAAAAAGCTCTTGACAATAACATTAGATTATAATATGATATATATATGTTTCATTGAAGTTGACCCTAATAAGTGAGGGTGAGTTTAAAAGCTAAGAACAGATTAAGATGTTTCCGAATAAACGCAAAGCGATCATTGGGATGCAAAGCAACCCCATAGAATAATGATTAAGGTATAACAATAAAATCTAATTTTATAAAATTGGGATAATATAGCATGAAAATCAATATTAAAAACATCCTACTCAAAACAGAATCAAGTTTTTTATCTAAATGTATCCTGGGATGCCTTGACGATGATATTCTAAAAGAGATTATAGATACTGCGGAGGAAGATAATGATGGCAATCCTATCATGTTTGCTGATATAGAACTTACCCTGAACGGCCATAAATTAGACCTTGAAGGATTTTTTGTTGACGTTGAGAAACAGCATGAGAGAATGATCAAGGATGAGGCAGCAGACCTTGTGTCTGAAAAATTCGAAGACATAATTGATCTGTTGTTTGATTTGAAAAACCTGATAAAGATAGAAATTAAAAAGCGCCCTGAAGTTTGAGAATAGCAAGGTAAGTCAATGGTAGACGGCGTGGTTTGGGTCCACGTAGTTGTTGGTTCGAATCCAATCCTTGCTACCAGTTCTTTTACATCTTTGAAAATTAGACCCTCTGATGGAAGGGGGATGGATAAGGGTGAACTTATCCTAAAAGGGTTTGTGAGCAGAAGCACGGGATTCCCTATAAGATTCGACTCTTAAAGGGCGGTAGTAACGGGGACCACACAGGTGGTTTAACGGCTATCGAAACCCGGAGGTCGTCGGGCTTGGCCCTGAATAGCTACAGGGCTATAGGTTGCAGATGGAGCGCATCCCTTGGATTAAAAGGAAGCATCTTGGGTGTACACAAGACAATTGCCTGTTTCGCCCCCTGCCATGAGAGGGTCTGATAAGTTCTTTGAAATTAGGGAGTGGTGAGTATCAACTAATTTTCAGTCAGGCGTGAAAGTCGTCGTTTAGATATCTGGTGATAATTGCTCAGTTCGGTAGACGCCCTCCCCAATCACTTTTGCGGTGGTGGTGGTGTGGCAGCAACACACCCGCGCCCCAAAGTCTCAGGGCGTAACAATCGTGAGTAGGATAGTTCCGAAAGCGGGGCGCCTTCAAAAGAGGCGCTTAATTTTATAGACCCCGCCCGTTTCGGCAAAGACGGTGAGCATTTTTAATTTAGCGCTACTGTGTCGGTGAAAGTCCGGCCCACCACCGCACTCAACACCCGGCCCGGAAAACCGGGGAGCCAGCACGATGATGCACAGCATTTAACGCCCCTATCCCGTCATGGCTGGCTTGGCGGGTGGGGGCACTAACACGGGGGACAAAAATGAAGACCCAAGAGCAGATTCTTGACGCAGTTAAAAACGGGAAAAAATCTCAGTGCCTTGATGGTCGAGACTATTATCGACTTGCAGAGTTTTTCTCAGCAAGAGACCTTGAAACCTTTGGATTCAACCTCAAGGAAGGCGCAGAGCACAGCCCTATTGAATTTACCCGTAACAATGTAATCAAACAATTGAAGAGAGATGTGGATTTTGGGTTTGAGAAGGCCTTGGGCCAGCGCGGCATTTCTTCTGAGTTGATGTACGAAGTTGTCAAAATGTGGATGTGGGTTCTTGATGACGAGTTGGCCGATTTTAACGAATACGCGATGTATGGTCTCCCCCTGTTCAAAGCTGTGGCTCTTAAATATGGATTTGACAACCCAATCGGTGATGACAGCGGATCTGAAGCAAAGTACGAAAATTGAACCACCCCCAAGGAAGGCGCTGGGGTGAAACGACCGCGAAAATTTACGCCGGAGGGATAGGAGGCGCAGCATGGAATCAGAGGTTGATGCTTTCATTCAAGAGCTTGACGAACTGGTGAAAAAATATTCTTAGCATTGTAATTTTAAGTAATGAAAAAGAATAAAGGAGATATTATGAATGAGCAGCTTGAACAAGCATTGGTAACATTAATCAATAAAGCAGTACAAGGAGCAGACACAGCAAGAGATTTTCTTGCCAGCGAAACACCAGAAGTAATTCAACAACTTTTGATTTGGCATGGCACTTATAACTTTATTCTGTTCTGTATCGGATTGTTACTTCTTTTTGCAGTTATTTTTGGGAATTACAAATACATTAAATGGTTACGTGCTGACGATAAAAGACTTTATGAAATCCATCATTCATTTGGGAAAGAAAAAAATATAAGATGTGATGTATTAATAGGTAATCTATTTCAAGCTTTATGGGTAATTCCATTAGTTTACCTTTTGAACTTTAAGTGGCTTCAAATCTGGATCACCCCAAAAGTATGGTTGATTGAATATGCTGCTAAGTTACTTAAGTAATACACATACAGATAAAGAAAATAAAATTTACAAGGAGAACTTATGTATGAATGTAATTTTAAATATGGTGAAGAGATAGAAGTACGGGATAAAAAATACCATGAGTGGAAGACAAGGTATTTTTATGCTTATCAACCTAATGCTCTAATGCCCTTTGTTGCCTCCAATTTGAATGCAAATACGAGTGGATCAAGTATTGCAGCATGGAAATATGCACGATATCCTACGCCTAAAATTAAACCTGGGCATCCGATCATGGTAAGAGGTAAATCATATGTTAATGGAAACTTTCGTATAGCGTGGTTTAAGAGATTTGATGATAATGGAGTATGGGCTGTTGATTTAAAAGAACATATTCAGAGTAGAACCCAACATGAATCTCTATGGCCCGATTGGGAATTACTTCCAAATTACAATTACAAAAAAGACCCTGTATAATATTATAATATATTAAATGAAGAGGATTTTAAAATGAAAAAAGCAATAATTAGATATAAAGGCCAGAATGAAGATGAGTTTTATTTTACTAATTATTCATATAAAGATAATTTATTAATTTTTTCTGATGATATTGGTAATGAATATATATATCCATCACAAAATATAATCTCATGTTATATATCAGATACAAACTTTTAAAACTTAAGGATTAAAAAAAATATGAGATTTAAAAAACCAATAAATGAAAACTATTGTGCTACCATAGTAGAAATAAAAAGCATAATTCCTTTAGAGGGATGTGATAACATTCAGTCAACTATTATCTTTGGTAACTCTATCATAATAGGTAAAGATACCAATGTGGGAGATATAGGAATTTACTTCCCTGCTGAAACTCAACTGAGCGATGAGTTTGCCAGAATGAACAACCTCTATCGTCATACTGAAAAGAATAATGATCCCGAGAAGAAGGGGTATATAGAAGACAATCGCAGAATCAGAACCATGAAGATGAGAGGCAATAAGTCTTGTGGTCTGTTTATGCCTCTTGAATCTCTAACTCATTTCATTGATATCAACATGCTTGAGATAGGAGATGCTTTTGATGAACTTAAAGGGACTCCTATCTGTAACAAGTATATTGTCGAGAAGAAGAAAAGTCAAGGACCAAATAAGCAGAAGAAAAAAGAGAAGAAAGAATCTAAGCTAATTGATGGTCAATTCAGATTTCATGATGATACTTCTCAATTTGGTAAGAATATTCATAAATTCAAGCCCGATGATATTATAGGTATCTCATATAAAATGCATGGTACTTCTGGTGTTATTTCAAAAGTAATATGCAAGAAATCAATAAACTGGTTTTATAAGCTGCTGAGACTACTTGGAATAAAAGTAGTAGATACAGAATATGCCAATATCTATTCTTCCAGACGGATAGTTAAAAATGATGATATGAATAAACCCCAAGATCATTTTTATAAAGTAGATATATGGAAATTAGCAAATGATAGAATCAAAGAATTTCTTATGGATGGTATGACTGCATATGTAGAGATTGTAGGATTTCTTCCCAATGGTGGGGCAATCCAAAAAGGCCTAAAAGGCAAGGCATTTGATTATGGTTGTGTTGCAAATGAATTTGATATATATATTTATCGCCTAACATACACAAATCCATCAGGACAAGTATTTGAATTCTCTTTCAAGCAAGTTCAATATTGGTGTAAGCAAAGGGGACTTAAAGCTGTACCTGAATTGTATTATGGAACTGTAGAAAATATATTTTCTGAATATAGAAAAGAGGGGCATGCAGATTATTATAATGCAGAACAATCTTATTCAAATAATCTTATTCATGTTTTAAGAGAAAGATATCTTGAACAGGATTGTTGGATGTGCAAAAATAAACTTCCTGCTGAAGGTATAGTAATCAGAAGAGAAACAATGGATCTTGAAGCATATAAATTCAAGAGCTTTCGATTCCTTGAGATGGAAACCAAGATGCTTGATAAGGGAGAAGAAGATATAGAGGAAGAAAACTAATAGAAGAATAAATGAAAAGATTAGAACTAAGGACTATTATATAATGGAAAAGACAGAAAGACATATATTTACTACTCAGTACTACGATAAAGCAAGGACTATATTAGATCTTGTTGGTCTTAAGCGAGAGCAGATAGTAATATTATCTATACATGGATCCAGAATGTATGGTACTGAAACTGATAAATCAGATGAGGATTACTTTGGTGTATATATTCCTACTAAGGAACAATTACTACTAAATGATTTTCCTCATGATATAAATCCATCAAAATCAAAAGTTGATGCTGATATCCATATATGGTCTATTCACCATTTTATGAATTTTTTATATAAAGGTGAAACTCTATCTATGGATCTTCTCCATGCTCCTAAAGATTATTGGTTAATATATGATCTATATTTATGGCCTTTTCTTATTAATAATAGGACAAAATTTTATACCAAACAAATGCAGAGATTTGTAGGTTTTGCAAATGATCAAGCTATCAAATATGGTATCAAAGGGAAGAGAATGAAAGCTCTTATAAAGGTAATCAAACTCATTTCAAGATACCAAAAAAATGTAAAATTAAAAGATATTTGGTCGGATTTACCTACAGGTCTTCATATACATTTTCATAATGATGCAACACCATTCAGGATGTATGAAGTAATTGGTAAGAAATTTCATGAAACTGTAAAAGTTTCTTATATTCTCAGTCATTTACGAAAGTATTTGACAGAATATGGTAAACGTGCTAAGATGGCTGAACAAAATGAAGGTATAGATTGGAAAGCCTTATCTCATGCCATAAAAGCTGCTGAACAAGTATTTTGGATATTAAAATATGGTGGATATAGTTTTCCATTGAAAAATTCAAACTTCATTAAAATGGTTAAATTAGGAAAAATTGACTTCAAAATGGCAAGAGCTGTATTAGATGATTATATGACAGAAGTAAACAAAATGATTGAAACATCTACACTACCTGAAAAAGTAAATAAGGAAATGTGGAATAAATGGTTACTACAAACCATAGAAAGTTATTTGATATGAGCACTAAAAAAAACTGGAAAAAGATTTGGACTTTAAAGGGAAAAAATCTACCTTTACTTCTTGTTATATTGACAGGAGTAGTTTATGCATTTGCCATTGACAAGGGGCTTCTTGATGCTCCTGAGATTATTATCAAGGAAGTACAGGTTGAAGTCATAAAAAAAGAAAAAGTAAAAGTAGTGAAATGGATAGAGCATGTTAAGATGCCCACTGAAAAGTTCATAATGTATCTTAAACCTAGTTTAGACCCCTATGTATCTAAAAAAATTGCTCTTGCTGTAAATACATATAGCAAGGAGTATCAACTACCTAAAAAATTAATCTTAAGTATTATTTTCAAAGAATCTTCATTTGATATTTTTGCGAAGTCAAAAGCTGGTGCGATAGGACTTATGCAAGTGATGCCTAAATACCATAAAGATAAAATAAATGAAATGGGCATTACTGATAATCGTAAACTTTATCATATTGATAATAATATTGAATTAGGATGTAAAATATGGAAAACATATTATGATATGTCAAAAAAGGATTTAGATGAAACATTCCATAGATATCTATCTAAAAATGCATCTGAAAATACAAAAAATATCTACAAAAATGGTATTCTAGAGATTTATGCTAGATTGGATTTTTTAGAATTTAAATATACAAACGGAAATGAAGATAATAAATGAAAATATGTTGGGATAATTTAGAGAAGTTAAGATATAATTTATCTAAAGATATATGGTATAAAAATCATAACCCATATATTTACAAAGATTCATGTAAAGTATGTAAAGACCCATATCTTACTAACTTAAGAAAAATAGGAAATTTTTGTAGTAATAAATGTTCATATGAATATAAATTCAAAGATAATCCTCCAATGAAAAATAAAACTCATTCTGAAAGAACAAAAAAAGCAATGAGTGAGAAAAAAAAGGAAAAGATCATCCTGCTAGTAAACATGGAATGTATAGATCTCCAACATATTATTCATGGCACCATATGAAAGATCGGTGTTTAAATGAGAATAATGATGCATATAATAGATATGGTGGTAGAGGCATTACAGTATGTAAAAGATGGACGAAATTTGAAAATTTCTTAGAAGACATGGGAGAAAGACCAAAAGGCAAAACATTGGATAGAATAAACAATGATGGAAACTATACTCCTGAAAATTGTAAGTGGAGTACTCCAAAAGAACAGGCTAATAATAGAAGAAAGGGCTGAAGCAGATGAAAAAAGTGCGTAAAAAGGGATTTACCCTAATCGAACTGATGATTGTGATTGCCATTATTGGAATTTTAGCTTCTATTATTATACCCCATGTTATTAAAAATCAAGAAGAGTATGGGGTAAGTGAAACAATAATTGAAGAACAATTTGAAAAGAAGTCTTTAGAATTCCAGGGAGATTATTAAATGCCAGCAATTAAATGTTTAGGATGTGGTAAACTAACAAATACAGCCTGTAGTGAATTTAATAGAGGAAATCCTCCAAATAAATGTTATGCAGCATATGATAAGAATAATAATTTTATAAAAGGATGTGGATTTGATCAAGCAGGAGACTTTGAAAAAGCCTTTGCAATGCATTTAATAACGGGAAAGCCTACAAATCTAATCAAAGCAAAAAAATATGAGTAAAATTTCTACACATTGTAATGATTGTGAAAAAATATTAGGGAAAAAATACAAATATGTACATGAATGGTTAGATGAATATGCTAAAAAGTATAATCCATATATATATTTAGAATACCATAGGCAATTTAGACATCATGACAAAGGCGTAGAGGAAGTAAAAAAGAAATGGGGGCATTATGCTGCTCAGGCTGCTAAGTTACATATAATAAGAGATGTAGAAATATATGTTTATTTCAATATAGATACAATGAGAGAAGATGATATAGAAAAGCTATACCAAAAAGCACTTAAGTTTTGTCATACACCATAAATTGACAGCTAAGAAAGAAATATCCTCTATAAATAATAAGTTCAAATCCTTCGGCGGAGACCGAAAAAAAAATGTGGGTAAGAAAAAAAATAAATTCCAAATCTATTTATAAATGGATTCCATTTGATCTTGAAGAAGCAAAAATAGATGCAGAATGGGAACCTGAATTACATCAAGATTATATGGTATTATATGGTTTTAGAAGAAAACCATTTATAATCTTGACAGGATATTTCTCAAAAACATGGTATGGATATTTATTTCATACATATTGGGGAGCAAGTAATTTACAGCTATCTAAATATGGAAAATATGGAAAATATCCAGATTGGAAAAAATTCAAAAAGATATATAATTGCTTCTGAAAAATAACAAGGAAATTTAAGATCCAAATAAGTTCAAAAGGCGCTGATGAAATAAGTAGCGCCGTTTTCCAAGAATTTGAGATGAGAAAGTATCTTTTTCACAACCACAAATATGACTTTTTGCAAAATAAATCTTAGCAATTCCATATCCTTGTTTCTGTTCACTGGTCGTTTCTGCAGCGAAGGAAAATGCAAATTCCCTATGATGATAAATGCAGCTGACAACTTAAAAACGTCGTGTGCGTTCACCTGCGCCTTGAAATTGCTTTTTTATTGGCC
>OFEN01000095.1_pt1 | contig 17251 bp, 22 predicted proteins | sample 1521081 | NCBI WGS metagenome assembly OFEN01 (sample SAMN04272335, study PRJEB24112) | coral metagenome | biome: Coral reef; feature: Shallow seawater; material: Coral tissue | host: Coral | place: China: South China Sea | collected 2014
GCATGTATAAGGAATACAAGGAAAAGGGGCTGATTACCGACGAAGACTGGGAAAAGTACAATGCAATAAACGTTGTGATCCGCTCACCTCATTATGACCCGGTTGAATTCCAGCACAAGTTCATGCAAACCTACTATAAGGCTTATTCCTGGAAAAACATCATCAACAGGATCACGCACAACCCTCACCCACTCATGGGTATTGTTACAAGCCTTGTATTCAGAAAAAACCTTCGTGAAGTATTGGGAACTTTTGAAGCCGAACATGGGCTCAAGCGTTCAAATAAACTAAATATTTACTAACAGGAGTCTCTTCCATGGAGTTTATCACCAAGTACACAACCATAATTGCACCTGCTGTGTTTTTTGTATTGGGCATATTTATCGTTATGCTCCTCAACAAGTTTATCGGAAAGCAGAAAACACAAGACGGGAACAGTTAATGAGGCCAAAAGCTGTGATTTTGTATTTGCGTAACTTTTGAAAATGTTTTAATTTTGAGAAAATAACCTGTTGCCGGTTACATAATCATTTTTCAATGAGTTACCGGCGAGGGGCTTCAAACAAAGGCATTTTTCTCGTTTCTTCTTTTCAACTCAAAACATCACACATCATGTCAAACGGATCAAGCAACGATTTAGCAGGCGCAATCTCTGGTCTTGTAGAAACTGTTGCAAAGCTCGGCCAGCAGCAGATTGAAGTTCTCAACAACGGTCTTCAGACCGTATCTGAGATGGTCGGCCCTCTCGGCAAAACCATGACAGATATGATGGGCAATATGGCAAATACCGTAAATCAGGTATTGCAGAACGTCTCATCGACTATCGGCGGCTCCAAGTAACATTATTTACCAGGAACGCACAGCACCTTATGTTTTGCTGCATAAGGTGCTTTTTTTATTCCTGAACACTCCGCTTCACCATGCCTTCCCCTCGCAACTGTCTCCACTCCTTTTTTTCAGACACTGAACTCAGAACAATACACATTGCACCCATAACAGGAGATGCCTCGTCCAGGCAGTACTTCAGGGTCATAGCACAGGATAACACCTGGGTACTCTGCATCGACAAGGATTATACCATACACCCGACCGATCAGTATCCGTTTCTTGTCATACAGCATCTTTTCTCCTTGTGCTCCGTTCCGGTTCCGGCAGTCATCGGCAGCGACAAAAAAACGGGCGCTATTCTGATAGAAGATTGCGGCGACCTCCTGCTTCAGGATGCGTTGAGAAAAGGGAAAACAAACGCAGCAGCCCTTTACCGGAAAGCTGTTGATATCATGGTAGGCATACAGTCCATCAAGGGTAAAGAGAAAGAGATGCCGTTTAACAGATGCTTTGATGAAGAAAAGCTGATGTTCGAGTTTATCTTTTTTCTCGACAACGTTTCACGACGCCCGTCAGCAAGTGGCTTTTCGGAAAAAACCTCAAGGACCCTGCGAAGAGAATTCCGTTCTATCACACAGTTGCTGCTTCGTCCCGAGTACTTTGTCCTGAATCACCGGGATTATCACAGCAGAAACATTCTCATCTCAAACGACAGCCCTGTGATTATTGATTTTCAGGACGCCCGCATGGGGCTGCCTCAATATGATGCCGTATCTCTTCTGAGAGATTCCTATGTTACGTTTGATGAAAACTTCGTTGCCGGGATGCAGCGTTTCCATTACCGTCTGCTCCGTAAAAAAAAGCTTACGACAATGAGTTATGAAGAATATCTTTACTTGTTTGATATCATGGCTTTTCAGAGAAACATAAAAGCCCTCGGAACATTCTTCCATCAGACCTACTGCCTTGGGAAAAAAGAATTCGAACAGTACATAACACCGACCCTCGCCTATCTTTCCCGATATATCGACCGGCGGCCCGAGCTTGCAAAATCAGGAGAGATTATTTTGAACACTCTGGCGGAAACCAAACCATGAACGCATTTATTCTGGCGGCGGGATTCGGTTCACGCCTGCAACCTATAACCAGTTTCACTCCCAAGCCCCTCATTCCGGTTCTGAACCTTCCTTCCATCTGCTACACTCTCGCGCTCCTCAAGGAAACAGGAATCAATACGGTAATCTGCAATGTTCATTATCATGCAGAGCGTATCCGGCGTTTTTTCTCTGAAAACAACAATTTCGGTATGACTATTCATATTTCAGAGGAAACCTCCATTCTCGGAACCGGCGGAGGATTGAAACGCTGTGAAAGCATGCTTGGCAACGAAAGCTTTCTTCTTATCAACAGCGACATCATAGCCGATTTCAACCTGAACTCGTTTATAGAGTCTCATAAGAGCAGCGGTTGCGCCGGATCGCTCATGCTCTATGAAACACCGGAAGCAAAAAAAATCGGTGATGTCGGTATAAGCGAAGGAAAAATACTGGATTTCAGAAACATGCGTAACTCAGGGTTACGTTCTGACTATATCTACGCCGGGGCAGCAGTGCTCGATCCTTCAATTTTCCACTATCTTTCCGAAGAGTTTTCGAGTATCGTCGATACCGGTTTTACCGGGCTTATCGGCAACGAAGGGTTAGGGTGTTTCCGCCACGCAGGGTTCTGGCAGGATATAGGCACGCCGCAAAGCTTCTGGCAGGCCAACATCGTAAACAGGGAAAACATCCAGAGGCTTGGCAAAAGGACAAACCGGCAAATCGGACTCGCTCCGCATATGCTGTCTCCGCATGCTGTAATTGCCGACGATACGACAGTCCATACATCGGTAATCGGCAGGGACTGCCGCATTGAAAAAGGCGCATCCATCCGGCATTCCGTAGTACTGCCGGGGACAATCATTGAAAAAGGCACTGTTATGGATCGAATGATCGCGTTTCCGGGAGGCAGGCTTTCTGTGGATTGAGCAAATTTTACCTATACTACTGACACAGCCTGACTTTTTGACTCCTGACGTGTTCAGCAAACACACTGTGCAGTAAGCAAACGCATCTGGCCTGACGACCCAACAAAACAACTCAATACTTTTCTTTTCACATGGTTCAGAACGGCCTTGACATACTTCTTCAGGACGCAAACCGGCTGAAAAACCGAAGCATTGCCCTGATAGCCAACCAGACGTCGGTTACCCTCGACCTGAATTATTCCTGGTTCGCTCTTCAAAAAAAGGGAATCGCCCTGAAAAAGATTTTCTCCCCTGAACATGGCCTTTTCTCAACAGAGCAGGATCAGGTAGCCGTTACCGGACAACCGGACATTGGCTGTGACATTATCAGTCTGTATGGTCATTCTGCCGACTCGCTTCTGCCGGATCAAAGCTCTTTGCAGGATATCGATCTGGTCATTTTCGACATTCAGGATATCGGTTCGAGATACTATACCTATATCAACACTCTTGCCCTTTTCATGGAGGCTGTTGACGGTCTTGATATTGATATTCTCGTTCTTGACCGGCCGAACCCTCTGGGAGGGAAAACCGTTGAAGGACCTCTGCCCGACCCGACATATCGCTCATTTGTCGGAGTGCTTCCGATGCCCCCCCGTCATGGAATGACAGCAGGAGAAGCTGCACAGCTGTACCTCGATCACAGAAAACTTGACGTGAACCTCCATGTTGTTGCCATGGAAGGCTGGCAACGCACGATGCATTTTCCTCAAACAGGGCTTCAGTGGGTGGTTCCTTCACCGAACATGCCGACATGGGAAACAGCTCTGGTCTATCCGGGCATGTGCCTCTTCGAAGGCTTGAATGTATCGGAAGGCAGAGGAACAACAACCCCGTTCCTACACGTCGGAGCCCCCTTCATTGAACCCGAAACCGTTGCAGCAGAACTCGCAATGCTTGACATCGAAGGAGTCCTTTTCCGCCCAACCTACTTTAAACCATCATTCCACAAGTACAAAGAGGAAGTTATCGGTGCCCTTTTCCTTCATGTCACCGACCGGAACCTTTTTTGCCCCTTCACAACCGGTATAGCTATTACAACGGTACTCCATAAGCTGTACCCTGAAAAGCTTCGTTTTCTTCGCGAGGTCTATGAATTCAATGACCGGCACCCTGCTTTTGATCTTTTATGCGGAAGCAGCAAACTGAGAACCATGATTGAAAACAAACGGCCGTTCGAAGAGATCAGGAAATCATGGACAACCGATGAGGATGGCTTCCTGTTCATCAAACAGAACTATCACCTTTACAAATAAACACCTAAATTGAGCGCTTTAAACAATCGCTCAATTCAGGAAATACCTTTCCTTCATGGAAAACAGCAGTCCGGCAATGCAAACCCTCGACCTGACCATTATCATAGGGTTCCTGGTTGCAATGGCCGGTTACGGAATCTGGCAAGGCCGTAGTAATCGTACAACCGGGGATTACTTCCTCGGCGGACGAAACCTTCCCTGGATTGTCGCCATGTTTTCCATTGTCGCGACCGAAACATCGGTTCTCACCTTTGTCAGCGTCCCCGGCATCGCGTTCCGGGGAGACTGGACTTTTCTGCAGCTTGCCCTCGGATATATCCTTGGAAGAATGCTGGTCAGCGCCGTACTGCTTCCGGTTTACTTCCGTCAAGGGGTAAGTTCCATTTATGAAGTGATCGGAAACCGTTTTGGCCCTCACATGCAGAAACTTGCCTCAACGGTTTTTCTGATAACAAGGATTCTGGCTGACGGCGTCAGGTTCCTTGCTACCGCGGTCGTTGTCGAAGTGGTAACCGGATGGCCCCTTTCCGCCTCGGTGCTCATTATCGGCATCGTCACCCTTATCTACACGCTTTCCGGGGGAATCCGGACGATTGTCTGGCTCGACAGCATTCAGTTTGTCCTTTACCTTTCCGGCGGACTTATTACCATTGCATTTATCGTGGCAAATCTCAACATAGGACTGCCCGAAGCATTCGAAACCCTTGCCAACGGAGGGAAACTGAAAGTCATCAATAATGACTGGCGCCTCTTTTCAGAACCCTGGGCTTTCTTCAGCGCCCTTACAGGGGGCATACTTCTCTCACTTGGCTCACATGGCGTAGACTACATGCTGGTACAGCGAGTACTCGGCTGCAAAAATATTGCCTCCGGCAGAAAGGCCATGATCGGAAGCGGCATTTTCGTTTTCATACAATTTACGGTATTCCTGCTTGCCGGTTCACTGATTTACCTTTTTCTCGGAGATGCACAGATCGAAAAAGACCGTGAGTTTGCATCTTTCATTGTCAACCACCTGCCCGCCGGTCTGAAAGGACTGCTGCTCGCGGGCGTCCTTTCGGCAGCCATGTCCACCCTCAGCTCTTCGATCAACTCGCTTGCGTCATCGACGGTAACCGACCTGTTGGGCGGCAACGCTTCATTGAACCGATCAAGGCTCATAAGCCTCGGATGGGCGGCAGTGCTCATCAGCATCGCCCTGGTGTTCGATGAAAGCGACAGTGCGATTGTCGTGCTGGGCCTTAAAATCGGCTCTTTCACCTACGGAGGATTGCTCGGCCTGTTTCTCCTTTCCGGAAGCAAGAGAGATTTTCATTTGGCAAGTCTGGCCCTGGGCCTGCTTGCCGGTATGGGAACGGTATTCGCTCTGGAATATGCGGGTGTAGCCTGGACCTGGTATATCACTTTTTCCGTCATGGCAAACATCGCGGTCACATGGTCTGTCGACAGCAGTATGAAACTGTTTTCCCGGAACAGCGGGTTGAAAAAGTAAGGCAAAATAAAAGCCTTGTTAATCATGCAACATTTCTCTAAATTGACAACATAATCCTATAAAATATCCCAATTTTAACGGGAACAACGATGAATAAAAGTTCTGGGGCCTTTGTAAACGGGGCAGAAGCATACGGAAGATTCCTTGAAGTCTTCATAGATGGTCACTGGTGGGTCGTTGGTGATGCGCTGGAAAATATTGGAAAAACCACAAAGAGACTTGGAGCAAATGCTTATCCTTACCTCTATGGCGGGGGCGGATCGGCAGGACTGAAAGGATCGTCTCCGGAAGTATCGGGTTATGCCAATCCCACAAAGTCAGTCGAGAAACGTTTCAAGGACTGAACAATTTCTGAAATGGCAAAATTTTTCAAAGCAGTACGTCCTGCAAGGATGTACTGCTTTTTTGTATGACATCATCCCGTTAACACCTTTCGGCCATGAGGGTTGTTCATTTTTTGATTCTTGCGCTACTTCTGCTTCTCTCCCCTCTTTCCGGAAAAACATATGCGGCGGCCTATGATCTTCAGTCACGTTTTGCCTTGATCATACCTGTTTCTGTCAGTGATGGATGGCAGATCCGGACAGGCTTCACCCGCATCTACTTCAACGATATCTCCGAACTCGAACTCCAGGCATTCTTTGCCGGTCCCTACTATAGAATTTCGAGCGGACTGAAAACAGGCCTGGAATACCGCTATATGGACAAGCAGATCAATGGACAGTGGGTTCCTGAAAACCGCCTGAGTTCAGTGTTTGTTCTCAACAAAAGATTTTCTCCGTGGTCTCTTCTTGTAAGAAAAAGACTCGAATACAGGTCCCGGTCAAAGGGCTACGGAATAGAGTGGCGCGGAAGGAGTTTTATCAAAATAGCCTTATCTAGCAAGGGAATAACTCCTTACCTCTCCAATGAACTGTTTTACAACCTCAGCGAGGGTGAAATGAACAGGAACAAATTCAAAGTGGGATTGGACATACCCATTGTAAAAGAGCTGAAAACCGGAATACACTATGAATACGAAACGGAAAAATTCAGTAAAAACTGGGAAGGGCTCAATATTATAGGCACCTCTTTCGTGCTGGTGCTTTAGAGAAAACCCCCCTGCTGCCGAAACATTTTATACTGTAAAAGAGTTTGATGTTTGTAGCCAGCTCAAGAGTACAAAGCCACCATCATATTTAACCAGAGGAGAACGTTTACCATGGCCAACGAAGAAAAAATCGATGTTTCCCAGACAATCGCCACCGCAGTTCAAAACCTGGGAGATCTTGCAGTCACACAGATCACCGCTGTAGACAAAGGCATTCAGACACTCATGCCGGCAATTGAAAACATGAACAAGAACCTTACCGGCACCCTTGAAACAGGAACCAAAACAGTGGCCGATACATTGCATGCGCTTTCCGAACCGCTCAACAGCCTCATAAAAACATTCGGGGAGGTTGCAACACAAGCCATTGATACAGTAGGCAGTGCAGGCTGGAAAGTTGCGGAAGCTGTCGGCTTTGTCGGCAACAGCCTCCTGTCCGCGGTACAGTCCGGCGCAAATACCGTCGGAAGCATGGCAGGCTCAATCCTTTCGGGAAAAAAGCTGTAACCACATGGCAACCAACATTTTTCTACCGGAAAAGCCTTCTCTACACGGGAAGGCTTTTTCTTTTCGAACACTTCTCAACCTTCAGCTCAAGGCAGGGCATGAGCTGAAATGTTCATAGCAGGATCTCTAACAATGAACGTTTCGGCAAAGCACGTCCGACGTATGAACTACAATAACATAAGGGCAACGCCTACCAATCTCTCAAAAAGAATCCTCTGGCATAGTATACTATCTGCTGTCCGCGCTTCAGACGTTAACCCGCAAGTTTGTCATAATATTGTTCAAGGCCGTCCTGCTGATGCTCTCCCTCTCCTTCGTTGATTACCTCAAAGGTTTTATTTTTAGCCTTTTCGGTCCAGAGCGAAACAACCAGAAGTTCAGCAACATCTCCACGGTTAATCCACCCGCTCCAAAGCTTGTCGCCCTGATCAACATGAAGGTCATGAAGCAACGGGCCGCCGTCTCTCAGTCCACCGGGGCGAACAATCGTATAGGAGCGACCTTCCTTGCCAAACACACCTCTCAGATGTTCCTCGGCTTCGAACTTCTTGCTGAGAACTCCCGCAAACAGGTTCAAAGGGTGATACCATTTGGTTACTGCCATCGAACTGACAAGGCCAAAGTGCTTTACACCAGCCTTTGCAGCCTGATCAACGAGCCTGATAACACCATCCCTGTCAACCTCTCCCGGAGAGGCGTCACCAAAAACCTCACTTGATCCCATTGCTGAAATAACAGCACTGCACCCCGCAACAGCTTCTGCAACATCCCCTTCGCTCTGAACTTTCCCTTCTACCACCTCAACATTACCAAGTTCTTTTGCTTTTTCTGCAGAACGCGTCAGAACCTTAACCGGCACACCGTAGTGCTGCAGGCGGGAAACGACCCATCTCCCGGTTCTTCCAGTTGCACCTGCAACCAAAACCTTTCCTTTATATTTTGTTATATCTGTCATGATTTATATCCTCACACCACACTCTTGTTTTTAGCATGTCTAACTTTATATTACAACCCGCCTCCCCGGCATTTCGTTTCTCCTTGCGATTTGGGCAATGGCAATATCTTGGCAATCAAGCCAGGTTTAAATTTTGACTTTCGATGAGTGTTATCCTGATGTTAATAGCCTCAGCCTGTTTCGCCACAATGGCGGCGATGATCAAGGGAATCGGTTCATCGTTACCGATTCCGGAGATCATTTTGTTTCGCAGCATCATGCCGCTTCCTTTCTTTTTCGGTTTCCTCTGGCTGCGTAAAAAAAAGTTTATTGTCACGGCTTGGAAAACGCTTGTTCTCCGCGCCCTTTTCGGCTTTCTTGCCATCAGCGGTTTTTACTATGCACTCACGCATATTCCCCTTGCTGTCAGCGTCTTTCTCGGAAAAACACAACCACTTATTCTTGCCGTTCTTGCTCCCTGGGTTGTTGGAGAAAAGCCAAGCGCTTCTGTCTGGCTCGCAATCGGAACAGGGCTTGCCGGGATTGTACTTATTCTGGACCCCTCATTGGGCTGGACTGCTGCAGCCTGGGCAAGCATAGGAGCCGCCACCGCTTCGGCAATAGCCCATCTGCTTGTCAGAAAACTGAATCGTACTGATGATCCTGCAACGATCGTCACAAACTTTTTTGTCATTACCGCACTCCTCAGTTCCATCTTCATGGGACAGTCATTCATCATGCCAGACGGAACCGAGTGGGCTCTTTTGGCAGGTGTTGCGCTTTTTTCAACCATCGGCCAGTACCTGATGACACTTGCCTACAGAATGGATTACGCTCCGGTTGTTGCTGCGGCAAGCTACTCTTCCATTGTCTTCTCTGTTCTTTACGGCTACCTTTTCTGGAATGAAATTCCCCCGGCATCAGCATGGACCGGTGGCCTACTTATTATTGCCGGTTCGTTTATTCTGCTGCGCTCAAGAATCTGATCGCACTGTGTAATAGTATTTCGAGTTACCGATAGCTCTATTTGCAAACTGATTGTTTTCCTTTTAGACTGCCGTGTTATATATATTACTGCAACAACCGGAGCCCCGTAATACCAATTATGCTCTTATGAAAAAAACGCTTCTTTTTTCGATATTTTTTCTGGCATTGCAAAGCGGTCCAGCCTGTACTGCAACCTTCGGATTTGATCCTGTCATTCTCAAAGAACTTCTTTCGGACGTCAGTGCATGGAACTCCACGCGCGCCATGCAGCCCGCCAGGATAATCGACCTTGACAAAGCCAATCTGGAAGACGCCAATCTGGATAACGCCGACCTCAGTGACGCAAGCCTGATAAGAGGCCGGCTTAACGGTGCGAAACTCAACGGTGCAAATCTCCGGAACGCAAACCTTTTGTTCGCAAAACTGAAACGAACAAACCTCAGAGAAACCATCCTTAAAGGAGCCAACCTTTCCAGCGCGGATTTTAAAAACTCTTATGCGAAAGGAGCAGACTTCAGCGAAGCCAATCTGTCCAACGCCGATCTCCGTTTTGCAAACCTCGAGGGAGCAATCCTGCATGGAGCCAGTCTTCAAAACGCCCGTTTTTTTGAGGCGAACCTGACAAAAGCTGATCTCAGGGGAGCGAACCTGACCGATGCAAAACTGCTCAGGCAAGCTCAACTGGACGGCTCAAGAATTTCAAACAATACTATTCTGCCATCTGGTGAAAGAGCAACTCCGCTGTGGGCATCACTGAACGGAGCGAGGTATTCACAAGAAGCCGAAAAAGCCCCAGTTGTCATGAAAGCCAAGCCGCTCCCGGCCCCTGTGACCTATTCCGGCACTACAGCAAAACCTGAACCGGAAACATCTATTGAAAATGCTCCTGAAACACTCCTCTTGCAGGATGTAACTGCCTGGAACACCCTTCGAAAAGACAATCCAGAGATGGAAGCGGATCTTCAGGAAGAAAACCTCGATGATGCCGGGTTGCAAGGAGCAGATATGAAAGGGATCGACATGAAAAGTTCAACCATGAACGGAGCCAAGCTCGACAAAGCCGATTTTTCAGGAGCCGACCTTCTCAACACTTCATGGAAAAGGGCAAGCCTGAAAGAGACGGTTTTCCGTAACGCAAACCTGAAAGGGGCGAACTTTGAACGCGCATTTTTGAAAAGCGCCGACATGAGCGAGGCTAACCTCACCGATGCACAACTCCACGGTGCAAGGCTTGAAGGAACCAGCCTGAACAATGCCAACCTTTCAAACGCCAGCCTTTACGATGCCGACCTTACAAAAGCTGATCTGAGAGGCGCGAACCTGACCGGTGCAAGACTCATCGATACTATTCTGAACAACGCGCTCGTTTCCGCTGAAACCTTGACACCTTCAGGAGAAAAGGCAACATCCGGCTGGGCGGTGCTCAGAGGAGCAAGATTTGTTGATCAGCGATAAAACGTCATTGAAATTAACCGCATAGCTCGTACTCAGTGAAGCGGTACCCGTTATCGAAAAACAGTCCAATTACGAAAAGATACCCATACAAACCATCGTAACACGGTCAACCATGGCAAATATACTTGTAGCAAGTTATTACAGCAGGTGGGACATGAATGAGCACAAAGGCAGAATCGCTTTCTACGATTCAAGCAATCAACTCATTGAAAACCGGATTTTCAAGGATCCATCGGAATTTCAGGTGGTCATCAGCATGCTCCGCAACGAAAAACCTCTATGGTTCGACACAGAAGTGCATCATCTGAGAACAGGGTCGGAACCGGTAGGTGAGGGTGAAGATTAAGCAGCAGAAAAGAGACCCCTTTACAAGGCTTCGAGGTCGGGAAAACGCTTCCTGAAAAGAAGGTATTTCAGAAAACGCGCTTTCTGAAGATTCGGGTCATCTTTCTCGAGGCGGTGCTTTTTTCCCGTTCGGGTAACAACATCAACAGTATCATCGTCATTGATACTGACCACCTTCCAGAATTTGTCAACCACGTAGTGGTAGGCTTCTCCATGCTCAAGAGGATATACCTGCCTTGCCCGCGGACCCGGACGCGGGGAGCTCTTGGGCTTCCTGTATATAACCGGATCTCCAACCTGAAAAGACATCACACTTTTTTCTCCTCTCCGAACCAAACTGGTTCAATATCAGAATTGATATTTACATAACGGGTTAAGCTATATAAACATACTGAAGAACAACCCATAAAATCAACCCTTAAGGCAAAATACACCCTGTTTTATACGTTCTTTTTACCTTTTTTATCCGAGCTCTGCCCGTTTTCCTCCACAAAATTAATCTTCAACAGCTCATTTTCCATTTCAGCACCGGCGGTTTTAAGCGCTGCAAGCGCTTGCGGCAACACAAGGTTTCGACGATGATTACCAATACGAACGCCCAGTTCATCCCCCTTCTTGGTGATCTCTATCTGGTCCTTTTCTATCCCCGGCAGCAAAATTTCAAGCGTATAGCCGTGCTTGACCTGTTCAACCCGCATCGTATTTTCCTTATAGTACACCTGGGAAGGGTCCTCGTCACCATAGAGAAGATCTTTCAATGTATCGAGCGTTTTAAGCCCGCATATCTCCCGTGAATACAAAGGAACCTCTTTAACCGGCAGGGGATTGAAATTCTCGTAAATCTCGTCACGATAAATCTTCTGATTTTCTTTCCAGTATTGGAAATAGGGGTCCGTTACCTCATCGGGAATAACCCTGTTAGCGATAATAAGATCCGTAGAAATATCGTAAAGACTCAGATATGCATGAGCCCTGAGAGACTCGTTGAGCACCATGCGTTCCGGATTGGTGACAAGCCGCACAGTTGTCACGGTATTGTCCGTCAGAATTTCTCCCAGTCTCTCGATCTTCTGATAAAACTCATACGGCACGTCCATCATCTGCTTGTCGGGCAGGGAAAACCCCGCTATCGGTCTGAATATGGGTTCAACAATAGGCCGGAGAGTTACTGCAACCTTTTCCAGGGGCTTGTAAAAACGGCGCATGTACCACCCGGTAACCTCCGGAATACTCAGCAGTCTCAACGCTGTTCCCGTAGGCGCGGAATCTATGATCAGCACATCGTAATGCCCTTCCTTGTGATGCCGGAACACCCTTACCAACCCGAAAATTTCGTCAGATCCGGGTAGTATAGCCAGTTCCTCAGCCTGAACACCTTCAAGACCGCGTGCCTGCAGTACTTCGGTGATGTAACGTTTTACCGATCCCCAGTTTTGTTCAAGTTCTTCGAGAACATCAAGCTCCGCACCCCATAAATTCCGGCATATCTCCTTGGGCTCATGACTAAGTTCCACATCAAAGCTGTCAGCAAGAGAGTGCGCGGGATCTGTGCTCAACACCAGAGTTTTATATCCCATTTCCGCACAACGCAGCCCTGTAGCTGCAGCCATGGAAGTTTTTCCAACTCCTCCCTTTCCGGTCATCAAAATCAAACGCATACTGTTCCTTTCTGGTTAAGTGCTTCAATACATGACAGATACATAATACCATCTCTAATAACCGTATTACTCAGGCAATAGTTTACATCAGACGCACGGAACCGTTTTTCTGCAAACTCGTCACAGACCGGCAAATCATGAAGGATCGGAAGTTCAGGGAAAGAAGGGGGACCGAGAAAAAAACAATCAGAAAATAAAAAGCCTTGTTTTACAACAAGTTAACAGGGAAAAAACCCTTATGAAATTTATTATACTTTTTTTTGTTATATTAAGCAACGAAACAATTACTGTTTTCTGGTATTTTTTCAAACAAAAATACCTCCTGTTTCCGTGACATATACAGTTAATACAGCCGGAACAGGCTTAATCAAACATACACAATATGAAAACCAGACGAATCAAGTTCGCCGTTAATTCACTTTTTGCCCTTTTATTTTTTATACACCTGACAGGTTGCCAGACAAGCTCAAACTATACATCCATACAAGCTGCAGCACCTGCTGTAACAAGCGTAAGCCCGGAAAGCAGCAACCTTCAAGCACTTCGAGATTCTCTTGCCCAGGCTGCTGAGGCAAAAAAAGCTCATGGCAAACTGTTCATGATTACAGAAGGAAACGCTTCCTATTACGCGCACAGGTTCCATGGACGCCTTACCGCCAATGGCGAACGTTTCAACATGCATGAACTGACCGCCGCGCATAAATCATTACCGTTCGGCTCCATGGTTCGGGTCACCAATCTTGCCAATGGCAAAAAGGTTCTTGTAAGAATCAATGACCGCGGCCCGTATATCAAGGGCAGAATCATCGACCTTTCTCTCGAGGCTGCCAAAGAAATCGGCCTCCTGAAAAAAGGAGTAACCAATGTGCGCATTGAAGCTTTTGAAAGTAAACCAAGCGCTTCATAAGCAGATTTCAACTGCATGCACCTGAAAAACTCCCATGAAATCCATGGGAGTTTTTTTATTTCCGAGCCCTTTATTCGTTTTCGCGGTGTGCCTCGACAACAGGAACTTCCTCATCTACCGACAATACCTTGATCAGCATGGGACTGCAACACACCTCGCAATCCTCTACGTACTCTTCAGGCGGCTCGATCGAGCAGTCGATGAGCTCTTCATTCAAAACGCCGCAATACGGGCACTGAATGGTTACTGCTTTCATGCACTCCATATTTCACTCCTGTATTTAGAGACCATCAATACACCTGACTTGCATCATTTCAAAAATAACCAAATGTCCAGTGAAATGCATCGAAGAATCAGCAATCCAGAAGAACAACCGCCACGGCATAATCACCATCATGCGACAGCGACAATTTGATCGAACTATCCGGAATACCAAGGTTCTTGTCAAGCACCCTGATAAAAGGCTTGCCATGCTTGTTATTTGCTATCTCCACACTTTTCCAGGAAAATCCTCCGGAAATCCCGCTCCCCATAGCTTTCGACAAAGCCTCCCTTGCTGCAAACCGCGCCGCAACGCTCGGCATCATGTCCTTTTTCCTTCTGCAGTAGCTGATCTCGTTTTCCGTCAGTACTCTCCGCAGGAACTTTTCACCGTACTTCTCATACGACTTCCTGATCCGTCTGATATCGACAATATCAACCCCGATTTCACGCCCGGTTATCATGTGTTTTCCACTTAAGACAACAGATCATTTACCGACACAGAAAATCCATTTGCTCTAAGCTCAAGATAATGAAAAAGCCGGGCACCAACCCGGCTCAATATGCAATGACGCTTTTTGTTTTCTTCTGATCACCAAAGCGACTGTTGCGTTAACAGTGATGCGGGACATGCGCAACCACCGTGGCGACTGAGCGGCATCAAAACAATCGTCAATACGTTATCCTTTCCGCAAGCAAAACCGCTCCTCATCATTGCGAGCTTGATCTCCGGAGCTTTCCTGTTTTATTGTACCTTCACAAAAATTCTTCCGGATGTCACCTATTTCCTGCTCGCATTAATAATGCGGCGGTGATCATCATCGCAAGTCTATATCAGGAGGATAAGGAAAAGTTTATGCGCAAGATCAGCGACAAGACCACTCTTTTCGCCACCATCTTTTTCCTCTCCTTCGGCCTGATCACTTACTTTCCAAACTGACCCTTTACTTTTGCACAATCTCCTCTACTTTCCTGAAGGAGTTGTACCGCGTGGCTCGTGAGGTTCGTGTCTATCTCCTCGTAACGCTCGAAGGCAAACCTTCCAAGTATCTTGACCCTGTTGTGGCAGAGCCACAAAACGTCGGGGTGATTGTTTCGTTTGAGACGGCGGGATATCGTTTTTAGAAAGAGACGGAGGAGATGCCGGTTAATATGTATAAATAACCATATTATTGTATTTGTAAATATCAAAGATCACCGTATTATTCAGGGCATGGCAAGACACGTAGATTTCGAGTGGGATACCGACAAAGACAAGCTGAATCAGGAAAAGCACGGGGTGTCCTTTGCATTGGCGCAACTCGCTTTTCTGGACCATCGGCGTGTCATTCTCGAAGATCTTCAGCATAGTGACGAGGAAAAACGGTTTTATTGTCTCGGAAATGTCGCTGGAGGCATTTTGACTGTAAGGTTCACGTATCGAAAGAATAAAATCAGGATTATTGGCGCCGGATACTGGCGCAAAGGGAAAAAGATTTATGAAAGAGAAAATAAAATACACGAATGAGCCTATGGGCAAGGTGAAGGTTGTTGAGGATTTTCTTCTTTCACCAGAAGAGCTTGCGCTGAAAGATGAGACCGTCAAGGTTACCATCGCTCTCAGCAAGTCGAGCATTGATTTTTTTAAAAATGAAGCTAAAAAACATAACACGCAATATCAGAAGATGATCCGCAGGTTATTGGACGAGTATGCATCTCATCAAAGCAAATGTTGAGTACCCATAATAAATCGACTATTTATTATATCCACACAAAGCCCCTATAATAAATCCTGCATTTAACATGAGCGGACCTTCCGAAATTATGAACTGCTGCCTTTAGTATGCGAAACATACTAACCCCTGTGCCAGTAGAGCTGCTGAACATCATCGAGGAAAGGAAAGAAAACAATATCCAGATCAGGCAGCGTACCGAAAAAAGCCCCCCAAAGAAGAGCTTTACGGCCCAACGGTTTATGCCATGCCGCATGAGCAACAGCAGCACCAAGGGATGCTTGTGTAATTGAGTCCATGCGGTGGAACGGGAAAAAAGAATGCTTGCTTTACTGATTTTAACATTGCTCAGTATAGACAAGAAAATCAAATAAATCCTAACGGCATATCACATCATCTGCACTAATCGCGGTTATCACGGAGGAAATAATAACTTGCAACTCTTTCTATCAAAGAACGTTGCTCAAGCATTATCACCCAAACATTTAAGCCTACTTAACGACGTCCCCTACTCCTGGCTTGTGAATGATTTTAAAGGCAGCAATGGTTAAGGCATTGATTCTGTGGAAATGATACTAATAAAGAAATCAGTGAAAATAGTTGCGCTTTACCTGACTTATTGGCGACAGAGGGTATCTTATAAAGACAGCACTTAAGATTTTAGCCTGCGATATAGAAACCATATAAATTATATTCACGATGACCGCAATCCGTTATCACGATGTACTGCTTGACGTGTGTGAAGCAGACTGCGCTTGTATTTACGGGCTAAAAGGAGACGAATGGTCAGTGGTCGAAAAGGAAAAAAAGTGTTTACTTCGCATCTTCAGACATTTGGAACCCAGTGGTAAAGAAGCTTATGACTTTGCAAAGAGGCTGATTTTGTCGATTTCAGCACTGATGCGGATGAGATATCCTGAATTTGAAGGTATAGCTCTGAAGAACGTTGTTCATCCGGTCAACAAGGATGGCCAACATGGCGTAACAATTATGGTTCCGAAAGTAGAGATAAAGATGCGAACGCTTCCCCCCACTATAATTGGAGAAAATAGAGAAAGCTCTTCGACCGATGGAATAATATCTATGATTGATCTCTCTCTTAATAACAATGTCGTCGAAAAAGTCTTGCGACTTCGTGACAAACCTACGCTCAGTTGGGTAGACCTATACAGAATTTTTGAGACGGTTGAGACCGACGAAAACCCAGTTGACAAGGGATGGATCAGTAAAACAGAGAGGAAAAGGTTCCATCATACAGCAAATAGTATCTACGTTATTGGAGATGAAGCCCGGCATGGCAAAGAGACCACACAACCTCCGAAAACACCTATGCCAAAGAAAGATGCGTTGTCAATGGTTGATAGAATAATCGAACTATGGCTTTCTGAGAAAACGAATCGCACATAACAAAGCCAACAAGCTTGGTCTGGCACCCCTTATCGATACCCGTATTTACATATTGTAAAAAGGGTAAAGGTATTCACATTCTTCGGTAGTTATGCAGGTTATTCATGCTGCTTTCCGTTTTGCTGGCATATACTTTATCCTCGAAAATCTTTGAAGAGAGATCGGGTTAGGTTGCTCAATGATCATTGCTCTAAAAGCTATATGGAGGAAGGTTGTTCCGTAAACACAATAACATCAGGTAACTACCAGAAGGAATACAGTACGAAAATGACAAAACTATTTCCCGATACAGAACTGCCCGAAGATGACATTGAGGACTTCCTCGTTAACAACCTTGCCGGTGATCT
>OFEN01000103.1_pt1:0-2500 | contig 14889 bp, 10 predicted proteins | sample 1521081 | NCBI WGS metagenome assembly OFEN01 (sample SAMN04272335, study PRJEB24112) | coral metagenome | biome: Coral reef; feature: Shallow seawater; material: Coral tissue | host: Coral | place: China: South China Sea | collected 2014
CATTCACCGATGTAAGATATAAATAATATCGGTAAAGTTAAAACGCTTCTCGGTTCACTGCGTGAAGTGAGCGGTGTCGTGGTTCTGAAATTATACGATACGGACCCGTATTTTTCGAAAATACGGACATACTGGGAGGTTTCGCGATTCAAGACACGCGACGTATACGTTGGGTGGCCGGACCCGTATTCGTTCCGATTCGGACTTTTTCCGAGGCGTGGAAAATCAGATTTCGGGACACGTCATTGATACGCAGTGTGTCAAGGTCATGATATTTATTCAGTCTTCCGGATTTGCGGAAAATACCAACGTACCACATACGAGTCTCATGGATCGACTAACGCATTTATTACGATATGATCCCTCATGCAACTAAAATTTCACGATACGGAACGCCACTATTGATTCTCCCAAACGAAATTCCACGATACGACACGTATCAAGCGTGAATTTCCATGGTACGTCAAGTTTCATTGTGAAATTCGTTATGTGAAATTCCACGATACGATACGTATCAAGCGTGAAATTCCAGGGTACGTTAGTTTCATTGTGAAATTCCACGGTACGAAGCGCATATCACGTGTGGCTTTAGGTTCCTTCCTGAAATTTTTTGGTATGGCTGGTCATTGCTTTTTATTTCAATGAAATTCAGCGGTGCGTTAAGAACTTGATAAATTTACCACGGACATAATCAAATCAAATTTTCTGTACTCCAATTTTTTTTCATTGAGCATGGTAAGGCATAGACGTCCCTTTGTAACAATGTACCCTCCTGTCCTTACTGACTGTCACCCCAATTCATAAGCAGGATATTACACATTTGATGTAAAACCAAAGTACTTTTATTTGAAAATATTTAAACTGATGTACACTGCAAGTTAAAATATATATATATCGGACAGGTTACACTAAAATGTTTGACTTTGTTGTTACTACATTTGTTGTCAAACAATTTAAAACTTGTAAAACACATCAAATTAAATTTTGCCATGGTATGGAGAAGAGCATGATTCATATTTCAGCATATTTTATTCATAATTTAATAAATATCCTAATGTTTTAATTGTTTAAATAAATAAAACCAACAACAGTAACATATTAACCGTCCTCCTATCTACATTATTTTGTAAGTGTAAAAATGAAAGATCAAGGTCCAGCCAGTAAAGTGGACAAAAATAAAACAATGTTTTTCGGCTATTTTACAATAAATAACTAATCTTCATAACTGTGTTCAAATAATGAACAATTTGTCATGATAACAAGCAACTGAAGGAACATGAAAATTTAAGCCTAGAATGAAATAAATAAGATCTTATCAATCAAATCACTAATCTACATGTACATAAGAAAATGGTTCAATTAGCTCCTAATGTTGCATATTTTAAGAATATACTTAAGTAATAGTTACTGCACCTTTTCACAACATCCAAACCCATGTGCATGTTACTATTCTAACAATTTTTCACAACAATAATCATTGCTATGAATATGACTGGACCCCTTACTAAGAAAAATACAAACTGGACATTGACAATCCAATAAAAAAAGACTTGACATTTTGATCAAATGAAATAGCCGCAGACCATTTCTTTTGAAAAAGATCTACTGGTTATTAAAAGGCCATGTAAAGCAGAATTGCTTGCTTTGTTTTCAACCTCACAGTTAACATGTGACAAAAAAGGTGCAGTAACATGGAAAGAAACTTACAATATTTAAAAACAGTGGCTTAGTCCCGTAATGTACGGACACGCCTTCTTTGCCCAGAAATTCTTACTGGACTCTCTGGAATTGAAGTGTTTAAATTTTCATCATTTTCGTCTCCACTGTCGTATTCTGAAGAAGATTGGGGACAAGGTGGAGTTGTTGGCAGCGGAGATGTGGACCTCGCATGGGCAGTTGTTTCTCTGTCATCAGTACACACTGCCCATGCTGGTGAAGAGGGTGGTGGAGGGCGGGTACATGGTGTCCCTCGAACTCTGCTGTTTTGGGGGTGCAAAGAGGGCTGGCCATCAATTTTTTCTTGCAACTTGTGCAACATTGATGACAGTCGCGGACTGCGCCATGCTGGAGATCTCACTATCCAGGTGCCTGCCGGGTCTTCTCCATCTTCTTCATCGCTCATGAAGTTTGGATCAAGCTGTTGAAGTGCCTGCTTTTCATTTCCTGAGGCGAATTTCATCCGTTTGATGAAGAGCTGCAAAAAAGATTTTGGTATGATTGAGTTGAATTAATACAATAGCCAATAGCATGAAAAGTTTGTGGTGGAATACAGTCAACTCTCTCCTAATGGACAACTCTATGAGACCTACGCCCGATGTTCGTCCCTACTGTTTACTGTAATTTTACTGTAACTTAACTGTCTATTTATGAACAACTACCAAAAGATCCCTGAGTGAAAAAAAAAACTTCAAAATAGAATTATAGGTGCTGAATATAGCAGCAAATGCTTGTTACATAACCAAATGACTCCTTGTTTAAACACGAAGGCGCACTACAGAAG
>OFEN01000103.1_pt1:7500-14889 | contig 14889 bp, 10 predicted proteins | sample 1521081 | NCBI WGS metagenome assembly OFEN01 (sample SAMN04272335, study PRJEB24112) | coral metagenome | biome: Coral reef; feature: Shallow seawater; material: Coral tissue | host: Coral | place: China: South China Sea | collected 2014
TCCACCGACAAAAAAATTTTGCCAACACTGTAGTTCTTCGTTTACCAAAAGCTCATATTACGATCATTTACCATGCGGGAAGTCAAGCTCTCATAGAGAAAAAGTAAATGGTGAGTACATTTTACGACCTTGCGCATCTTGTTATTCCCATTGCTTCAGTCCAAGCTAGGGCTGAATTGATGTCAATGATCTTAATCTTTAAAGTAATTTGCGTATCATGAGACTTCAGTTCCAGCCTTAGAGAAGTTCTTGAGTGTTTAAGACTGAAAATCTTTTAAGATTTTTTAAGATTTAAGGGCATGGGCAGTAGATGGGAACAACTCTTGGGTCCGCAAAGTGTCAGCGGTCGTTGTCTGGAAAATGGAATCTTTAATCATAATAACCCAGACAGTTCAACTCTCATGTAACTTGGGAAAGAGTTTGAGAGAATTACACAAGGAGCTTTTTAATGATAGTTTTACTTACTCCATTTAATTATTTTGAAATTTCCAGTTATTTCTAGAGTCGGTGATAAGTTCTACTGTCAACACTGTAACAAAACAGTGAGCAAAAGTACCTTTTACGAACATCAAGCACTATATGGTGATAGTGCATCTGGATATACAAGCCATAGCGAGGAGCTTGAGTTAGATGTGGATAGTGATTCAGAAAATGATAATGTTATTCCTTGTTGGGATGATGAAGACAGGCAGTTCTTTTCAGAAGACGATGATAGTGGTGATGATAATGGTAATGATGAAGTGCTATCAGAGGAAGCCTTGGCAGATGAAAATGAAAGCAATGTGCAACCAGGGCAACAAATCCAGGTAACTTTAAAGTGTTTATAATGTAAAAGAGAGGGACTCTATGGATCTTAAGATGCAAGAGAGAAGAAAGAGTTGGGAGTTAAGAAAATGAAAATGGTGGTTTATTTGACACTGACAATGGAGCATTCCTTTTTTTATGCACTGTAAAATATAACTTGTCTTCAACAATAAGACAATTAGTGTTAAATAATTACCGGTAAGTCAATTTTCATAAATGAATGTATCACATGCAACTGAAATTTTTATAATAAGTACATGTGATACTTTCATGCATCATAATCATGGAAGGTTCATGGATTGGTCCAATGTTGTGTGCAAATGCAGACTGAGTTGTTGTGCTTTGCATTGCAAATTATACATGTAGTTAATTTCCAATTGTTGGAAATTTATTCTAGTTGAAGTAACAGAGGCATGTCAACTACATTGTATTTACCCCTGAAGGCTGGTTCTCACTAGCGTATAAGCATAAGCACAAGCATAAGAATAAGCTGATGATTTTATAAATAATTATTTTTTCTTTTTAGGGTGATACTTCAGTGGACGATACACAATGCTTTGAGTATTCTGATGAAATTGAAGAGGATGAGGGCATATGTGATGAACGCCAGGGGACAGGAGATGATTGCACAGAACTCAGGGCATTGCTGTTATTTCTCCTTCTGTGGCAGTCGGTGTTCAAAGTTGCAGATAGAGCCATAATTGTTCTCATAAAGTTTTTCAAGATCTTCTTAACCAGCATAGGGAAAATACTGCAAGCAGAAACTCTTCTTAACTTTGCCAAGATCATTCCAGAAACATTGTACATGATTGAAAAGAAACTTGGGCTTCAAAAGGACAGCTTCATCAAATATGCAGTTTGCCCTAAATGCAAAACCCTATATAGCTTCGACAAATGCATTCGCCGCAAACCAAACGGTGAAACTGTGTCAGCGAAGTGCAGTCATGTTAGCTTTCCTCGTCACCCACGGCAGACAGGCAGACGACCATGTGGAACGGTGCTTATGAAAACCATGAGGTCAAGAACTGGAAAACCATTCTTGTATCCTAAACAAGTATACTGCTTTCAGAAAATTACTGACGCATTGCAAGACCTTATCACTAATCCAAATTTCCTTGAAAACTGTGAAAAGTGGAGAGACCGTTCTGCTCAGTTACCAGAGAATATTCTTGGAGACTGCTTTGAAGGAAAAGTGTGGCAAGAGTTTCAGTATGTTGATGGTGAACCCTTTCTTGCTGCATCAAATAACTTTGGACTCATGCTAAATGTTGATTGGTTTCAACCCACTCTTCATGGCTCAGGCTCTATAGGTGTTATTTACCTGGTGATCATGAACCTTCCAAGGGAAGAACGTTTTAAACCTGAAAATCTTATTGTTGCTGGGATAATTCCTGGACCGAAAGAACCAAAGCTACATATTAACTCCTTCCTACAGCCTCTAGTCGATGATCTCATTGATCTTTGGGATGGAGTCATCTTGAACACCACTAGGTTTGGATGTCAACAGATGTTTAGAGCTGCCATCTTAGCCCTTTCAAGTGATATTCCAGCCTCACGAAAATGTGGAGGTTTTGTTGGTCATACTGCAAAGAAAGGTACTTGGAAAGCTTATTTAATAATCAATGTTATGTTATTTTTCAGTTGCCGTCTTAAATAGGTGGTGGTTTTTTTTAAGGGATCTTGTTGTGTACATGGACATCCCTATTATTGTGTAACGTGGCAAACAGTCAACACCTTTGATATTTATGATTCATCAAATTTAAACAAAGAAAATTGTGACTGTGAAGGAGGTTTGGATACCTGGTCTTAATAAGCATAGATTTTGATGATTTTACTTCGCTGTTTGCTCCTTAGTTTTTGTTTTGGTAGAGAAGATATATCAAATACTCAAGACAGTGTTCATTGGCTATCTTAACACCTTGAATTTCACTGCATGCCATATTTTCAACTCTCTTCTTGGTGAATTGATGCCCTGATGGAAACACAGTCTCTTGTGTTTGATATATTACTTCCAAAATCCCTCAAATCATGTACTGCATTTGACTCTCAATATGAAGTAATAATAAGCAATTATTATTTCAATTTCTAATCTTAATTTCCAGACAGTATTCTTTGTCCAACATCAAAATTACATTCTAACCATACTAAGGCAAGTTTTGTATGAGATATTAGCATTTTGGATGGAAATTTGGCCAGTGTATGTATTAATAGTTGTTTGCACTAATCAGTAATAAATTTAACTTTCTTAACATTTATTGAACTTTCTCTTTTCAGGTTGCAGTAAGTGTTTTAAGGAATTTCCAAGAACATCATTTGCAGCAAAACCTGATTTCTCTGGATTTGATAGGGAAAGCTGGCAACCAAGATGTGACCAAGCACACAGAGCAGCTGCTGATAAAGTACGACAAGCAAAAACACCAACCAGTGCTAAGAATTTATCTTCTGAAAGTGGAGCACGTTATTCTGCCCTTTTCCAGCTCCCATACTATGATGCTATTCGATTTTGCCTGATTGATCCCATGCACAACTTGCTTCTTGGGTCTGCTAAGCATGTTCTGAAGACGTGGATTGAAATGGGCATTCTAAGTGAGGCTGATATGCAGAAGCTACAGAAGCGCATAAATATTATCAAACCACCATCTGAAATTGGGCGCATTCCAAACAAAGTTTCAGAGGGATTTAAAGGATTCACTGCTGATCAGTGGAAGAATTGGGTGTGCATCTACTCACTTTTTGCATTAAAGGGAGTGATACCCAACCAACATTATGCTATGTGGACAAACTTTGTACAAGCCTGTCAAATTCTATGCAGTAAAGTCATCACAGTGGAGGAATGTCAACAAGCAGATGAGAAACTCTTATCCTTTTGTAAAATGTTTGAGAACTTATGTGGTAAGGAGAAATGTACACCTAACATGCACCTCCATGGCCATTTACAAGACTGCATACTGGATTATGGACCTATATACTCATTTTGGTGCTTTTCATTTGAGCGTTACAATGGAATCATGGGTGATTACCACACAAACAATGTTAACATTGGTAAGGATACTGCAAATTTATTGATTGATTTTTTTGAAATAGACACTTACTGTATGTCAGAATAATCCTGACACTTGTCACAGGAATTTTAAACTGATGCCTGCAGGTACCTATCTGATATGTAACTTTGCTGACAGACCCCATTACTTGATAGTGTTTCTTGGGAGATGAATAATTTTACATCACATGATCAATTAGAACCTGGAAATGATCCTATTATATGCACAGTGACAATGACAAGTGCCAAACCAGTGTCCCACTACACAATATATGACTAAAAATTTTACTTTCAATGCGTATATTTTGTATTTCATCACATGTTATAACATATTTTATTGAAGGCTTTCCATATATTAGCAATATAACCATTATGTATTTAAGAAATAGGAAACATGTACCGTGTTTCTATCATTATAGCAACACAAGTGGAAGTTTGTGAGATTGAGAAATGCTGTGGGAACACAAGCCTCAGGAGAGAAAATGAAAACAATTTGTTATCATCAAAATGCAAATTCTCTTTGTTTGTGCCATCAACAGTTTGTGCTAGTTATGTCTCCATTGAGATATAGAAACACAATTTTTAACCAATCAGCCTGCATAATAATATTTCTTAGGGCTGTTTTCTAAATATATATGTTTTTATTTGTTAAGGTGTTCAGATGATGAGAAAATTCTTGCGAGAAAGGGATTTGAGGAAAACTGGTTTTCCAGATGGTATGACAGCTCTCCATCAGATTTTAGACTGCAATGAGAGGCAAAGGGGAACTTTGGGTGAAATGAGCGTCCGTGCACAGCTGTTCACAAACATGGTTCACTGTGAGACTGGAAACCCTCTTGAGGTCAATTTCAGCAAAACAGAAGCCCAGATTCCACTACCACCAATCAAAAGAAGTGCAATTGATATGTCTGATGTGAAGTTACTGGAAAAGACATATGAGAAGATTTATCCAGCTGCCAGAATCTTGCAAATTTCTAGTTTTTGTGATAAGTTTAAATTTCTGTTGTACAAGGGGTATCGTTATACATCTAGCTTCATAAATGACCAACAGGCATCAACGGTAATTGCCCAGTGGTTTGATGGCACTTGTAGGCCTGCTATAATAAGAGAATTTTTGCAGCATGATGTTGTTATCCAAATGGAAAATGGGAAATCTCAAAGAATCACTCACATTCTAGCATTAGTTGAGTGGTATGCTAGGCACCCTCAGCACAACAGGTATTCAAAGCCTGTGGAGGTTTGGGCGAGTCATTACGAGTCGATAACACCAAATCATGCTTATTATGTGCCTATAGGTAGATTTCAATATAACTGTGTGTCAGTTCGATATCATGTGCCACTTTTGCGCCATCAGCAAGATAAAGTTACTGTTATTATACCTTTACCAAAATCAACAGTAGTATAGTTTACATGTAGTCTTCATTTTTCTCATCTTAGCCATGAAATGTAAATATATTTTGAAATCAATTAAAATTAGTGTGGTTGAGAGGCTACTTCCTGACCTTGTTATTACTATGTCATCTATGTTGAAATGACACAACCAGTTCAAATGACCATACTTGTTCAAATCACACAACCAGTTCGAATGTCCCAACTGGTTCAAATAACACAATGCAACCATTTCAAATGACCCAACTGTTCAACCAACTAGTTAACAACCTCATTCCCAGGGTATCTCTTTTTCCCAGCAGAAAGAAGAGATACCCAGAGAATGAGGTTGCATGATCCATTGGTTCGAGCAACCTAAACAGTTCGATTGGTCATGACTGAAGTGGCTCGAATAACCTAACTGGTTCAATTGACCCAAGTCGCTCATATGACCCAACAGTTTTCAATGACTCAACCAGTTCAAATGACCCAGCTAGGTTATATTACTCAACCAGTTCGAATAAGGTGGCTCCAGTGACCCAAGTGGTTCAAATGACCCGAACGTCCAAACGAAAGAACTAAAGATCGTACCTTTTCGAAATGGTTTCACAAGTGATAACGAGATTTTGAGGGAAAACATGTACACTGACTAGATGAAAATTACCAGTAGTAAAGCTTAAACTAAAGCCATTCGGAAATCATTGATAGTTCGTTTCTTACATTTTTGGCTGAATTACCGAAAGAATGGTGAGCCATGAATTTCGTTATTCTTTCCCTTGTTATGCACGCTCGAAGAAACAACAGCCAAGAAAAGCAAGTGGTCCTGCAATTTTCTGAAAACGAGCACAGCGTGTCTTAGCATGGCCTTCATCACGGGCTAAGACAAAATAAAATGAAAATAATTCCCTTGTAATCGAAATTGTCCATAAAACGAATTTATATGATTTGGGTTTAGAAATTTTATTCACAACCCGGCCGGAAGAAACATTGGTTATTAAATTTCGTTAAAGGCACTCTTTAATTACGCATGCGCTGATGCTACCGGACTAACAGTGGCAACCACAATGAAGGAAAACCACTGGTCGGTTCAAATAAATAGAGTTTGCAAAATCCAATATTTACAAGCTGAAGATCGGTGAGAGGCCTCCTATGAGGGTTCCAAGGTTTGCATCAAATACGCGGCAGCGTTTGGGTTTGGGCCCGGTGCAAGTCCTCCCATGCAACTGATTGTAGGGCATTCCGCTCTCAAGCTTTGCGAAATTGGTGAGTTGCGCCACCACGTAGGTCGGTGAGATGTAAGGAATGTTCCGCTGCGGATTTCTTTTAACACTTTCTTTAAACAAGGTTTTAGTTTTACATTCAATGGCCTGAGTGGTATTCTGAAAGAGCCCCGCGATAAGAAGAATTTAAATACCAGTGACAAAAAATGTTATTTAGCATGCTGTTACTTTCGCTGTTGTTTTTGTTGCTTGTATGTATTTTTTTCGCATAAGTACAAACAGAATATATTAGGGAAGTGTTGATGCCTTTCCGCGATCCAAAGAGCATCGTAAAGATGCGTTATTGATGCCTTCACGCGATGCTTAAAGGAGAGTTAAGACATGTTTAAGTGTAAACACCTATGCTTATCGCGAGTCACTGAAGAGCTTTATATGAAGCTTAAAACTTACGCCTCCATGCAAGATTCTGAACAGAACGCACTCAATCACATTAGCAAAAAAATAAGTTCGCGTACGATATTCGTGCCGTGTAAGAAACGCACTTCCGAAAATTTGAGGTTTCGGGTGAAGAGAAATGAGCTCCGTCAATTAATTTGGCTGATTAAACTAAAACTGCGTGACGTTAAGTATCAAAATCCTGGTTTGCCTTGATATGTAGCACATGACGTACCCAGACCATGACATGCCCGTGATTTTTCCTGACACGCCGCAACCTAAGTATCAGGAACATGGAACTCTCCGACACGTCGCGTTTCTTGACACGTCACGTTCTGATCTCGGACACGCCGAGTGTCGAGAAATTTCATGGCCATGTAAATTCCACGAAATTAATCATTTCACGCAGTGCAGTTTTTGAAAATACAGTGGCAAACGTTAGCTTGATCACTATAGCACTGAGCGATTGCAACGTAATATTATGATTTTAAAGCAGTCGATACAAGCAATGATTCAAGGCTA
>OFEN01000106.1_pt1 | contig 14121 bp, 15 predicted proteins | sample 1521081 | NCBI WGS metagenome assembly OFEN01 (sample SAMN04272335, study PRJEB24112) | coral metagenome | biome: Coral reef; feature: Shallow seawater; material: Coral tissue | host: Coral | place: China: South China Sea | collected 2014
GGGATATTGCTGCAACAGAAGAAAAGAAAAAGATCAGATCGGAAGGGGGTGACGATTCAGGACCAGCATACACGTGTGGCACAAAAGCGGGGATTGTGGATGGAATTCTATATGTACTCGATATCCAGCGCGATCGTCTATTACCGGGGGATGCTGATCAATTGATATTATCAACTACAGTTGGTGACACCAACTATGTGAGGCAGACAGCGGAACAGGAGCCTGGTAGCAGTGGTATCCGGGATATGTGGCATTTAGCAAATCTATTGATCGGATATAGCTTTGTTGGTATCCCTAGCACTGGATCTAAGATCGTCAGAGCGCGTCCCTTAGCTAGTCTGGTGTCTATGGGAAAAGTTAAGTTTTTACGTGGCCCTTGGAACGAAGCAGCGTTAAAAGAATTGATGTTATTTCCTGATGGTAAAATAAAAGACATTGTAGACAGTATGTCCGGTGTCTATCAGGATCTAGCTGGATCTACCGGCTTTAATAGTCAGCTAACAGTAGTCGAATCGCAAGTTGTGCAAGAACAATCCGAATTGGATCAACTCTTATGACTAAAGAACAGGGATATTATAAAAAGGATTATAACGCTGCAACATCGTTATACCTACCAGTAGAGCACGCAGCGATAAAAAAACCGTCTATCAGGGATGAAAGAAAGGACGATCCTGCTATGATGCAGAGGGATACGGCTGTTTATGAGTCTTATTCTACATTTTTACAGGGGGGTTTCGATCGGATGGTCAACCCCGATAAATTAGTCAGGAACAAAGGGGCCAAAATCTATAATAAGATGTTGCTGGATGATCAGGTTTCAGCAGCATTCAACCTGAAGTTGAATATCATAATCTCTCGTAAGATGAGGTTCGAGCCAACAGGGCCAAATCAAGAAAAAATTATAGATTTTTTTCAACGTAATGTTAACGATCTAATTTCCGGCACGTGGCTGCAAGCCCTAAGAACGATATTGATGGGCAAGGCCTATGGTTTTAGTATTAGTGAAAAAGTGTTTCGACAAGCAACGGTCGATGGTAGTCCACGATGGGTGATAGATAGAATTAATCCTAAACCTTATGATTCATTTATTTTCGATGTCGATAAGTGGGGTAATTTAAAGGCCATTCGTCAAGATATAGAGGGCCGTGCATACGGATTTGGAGGCAAGAAATTGAATATAGATAAATTTATTATCTATGTTAATAAGCCAGAAATAGATCCAATATGGGGCCAATCTGATCTAAAACCAGCGTATACCTCGTACTGGAATAAAGACATTACGAGCAAATATTGGTCTATCTATCTAGAAAGGTCAGCAGGAGGGTTTATATCGGTCACCCCGCAAAAGGATGCTGGTAACTTAAGGGAGGACCAAAGAAGAGATCTAGAAAATGCTGTAAAAAATATTACGGGTAAAACCGGCATATTGCTTCCTAAAGGGTATGAGGCCCAATTACAAATACATGACGAAACAGAGGCGTTCAAACATCGAATGGAGCATGCTGACAAGCAGATTTCGAGATCAATATTGATTCCTAATCTGCTTGGTTTCAGTGAGCAAGGTAAAGTAGGGAGTTATAGCCAAAGTCAAACACAGCTAGATGTGTTCATGATGCTAATTCGTGAGGATGGCGATTATCTTGCCGATATCCTCAACGAGCAGTTATTCAGTCAGCTGGCATGGTGGAATTTTGGGGTCAAGGAATATCCAAAAGCTGTATTTGATGAATTCACGGCTGAGCAGAAAAGGTTAATGGCCGAAATATGGATTAACGCTCATAAAGAAGGAGCCGTAACCAATATGGTTGCTGATGAAATTCATACAAGAACCCTATTAAACTATCCAGTCCCGGAAGAAGAAGAATTGCAACAAAGTAGGAATCCAGGACAAACCCCAACAGATGAAGACGTTGCCGATGATCAGGGACCCATAGAGGAAAATGGAAAAGATGACAGCAAAGCCACAACTGATACGAAGAATGAAGAAAATAAGATTGAATCAGGCCACAATATCAGGCCCGTCAATATTAATATATCCAATTCCCCCACAGCCGGAACCGTACCAAATGATAAAACATCTAGTATTCAAGCCTGTGTTGATCACGGGATAGATCATCAGGAAGAGAGTGAAGAAAAAATAACATTTGCCGATCGGATTGATTTTAAAGAAACAGCATCATCCCTGGATGATATAGAGGATAGCTTTGTTGAAGGGCTAGAAAAGGGAGTTGACACAGCATTCAAAGAATTGGAACAAGCGATAACAGTTGAAAATAAAAAGGTTCCAAAAGACAAATCAAAAATGGATTGGGAGGGTCTAGAGAAATCATTAAATAATGCTATATCAGCCAAAACGAAGAGCGGGTTAAACAAAAGCATCCAATCCAGTCTAAGAAATACATACAATTTAGGATGGAATACAAGCCATAGAGCAACTAAAAAAGCGGCTCTAGATGCAGAAGCACCCGATAAGTTTATTAAGAAAATAAATACAGTGGCCCTTTTATCCGAACGTCGGATGTGTGTAGAGGATCAATGGTCGTTCGTTAATTTTGTTGAAGGACTTAGTTTAGAGTCCGCTGACGGTTGGTTTAAGTCGCAAGCATTCAAAATTACGGGTGATCTAACACAAGACATGATTGACGATGCTATTACTATCATGCGTACCGGCATCGTCGAGGAATGGAGCACACGCCAAATAATAAACGAATTAAAAGATGTTCTAACTCCAATATTAGAGGAATTAACACCTAAAGCAGGACGCACACGGTTAGAAACTATTGTTCGTACCAACATGAGCACGATATTTACACAAGCTCAGTTGGCCTTTTACAATGATCCTGCCCTAAATGGTTTCGTTGAAGCATTAGAATACAGTGCTGTTATAGATCGAAGGACAACCCCAATCTGTGAAAGATTGAACGGTTCTATCTATAGAATAAGTAACACAATATGGCGCTTTATTACACCCCCTAACCATTTTAATTGCCGATCTGTAATGATTCCGGTCACTGTCCTGGATGTGTGGAAGCCGGATAAAGGCGGTTTTACAGAAAAAGAGGTTCCTGGCAAAGGTTTCGGACGTACAGGTTTTGCTAATCTTATGAAAATCGCATTAAAAAAATAGAGGTGAAATCATGGCTGTTTTAAATGCTGTTGAGATATTTGCTGAGGGAACGTGGATAGGTTCTCGTGGTGTCATGAAGTGGTCAGCGAGTGACATGGATGAAATTGTTGAGAATACCAACAAAATGATCAAAAAAGGCCTTCTTAAACCAAAATTAAAGTTCGGCCACTCCGAGAATCAAATTCAGCAAAAAGCTGTTGTAATGGAGGGGCAAGAGGACGGTGACCCACAGATGGGGTCTATATCTAATTTTAAATCTATCACAATGGATGGGCCGAATGGCAAAAAACGCAAGGTGATCATTGCTGATTTTTCCGACATACCCGATATTGTGTTTAAATCCATTCAAGCAAAGTTATACACGAATGTTTCAGCTGAGGTAGAGTTTTTTAAAGCTATCGGCTGGACTATATCAGCAGTCGCACTGCTGGGCGCGGATACACCCGCCGTTAAAGGGCTTGCGGATTTGCAGGCTTTCTTTTCAGACGTAACTATCAATAATCTTGATAGTGATGCACGTCTATGTTTTTCTGAACCAATAATTAAGGGAGGTTACAAGATGCCGGAAGAAGTTAACGCAACACCGGATAGTAACACTTCTGCAAATCTTCAGGACCCGTCAACAGTAAGAGATCTGTTGAAGGATAATAATAAGCTACGCTCCGATAACTCGGCTAAGAATGAGGTATTAGAGAAGCTTAAAAAAGAATCCAAAGAGAAAGATGAAGAATTGGAGAAGTATAAACAAGCAGCCCTTTTGAATAAGTTCACAGAGCAAAAAGAAAAAATCCTAGCTCCCTATAAAAAGGAAGTAGAGGATAAAAAATTGATGCCTGCACTGTTCGATAAAGTTGCTGCTTGCCTGGAATCACAGAAAGAAAATTTCACTGAGGATTCCAATCTTGCGATTGACCCGGATCTAGTTCATGAAATTGCTAAAGCGTACAAAGAAGTTGTTCCCGATGGTAATGAGGCAGAGGGAGGCGGTTCTTATAGTGGAAGCAATGATCATTCACTAGCGCCGGATGAAGTTTATGAAAGAGAAGTTAAAATTGCAATGGGCCAAAACAAAATGCAGTACAAAGAAGCTGCTGAGTTTGTGGCCCTTACAAAACCTGAAGTTTTACAAGCGTATACCGATTGGACTGAAGAAGTGAGTTCACTTGGTAGAATTCCAAATTTACAACAATAGGGGTGACTGATGGCTTTTAATGGTAAGTTTGAATCCTGGAAAGTACAGGCCAAAGCTGATCTAAGCGATACCACCCCCGGAATTGCAGGCGCACTGTACAAAGCAGTTGATTTTTTAACCGGGACCTATGCGAATGATGCAACCCCGGCAACTGGATTGCTGCAAGAGGGCGCTTCGAGTGGTGGTCACATAAATTTAGCAATTTATGGGATCAGCAAAGCGGTGTTTGCAACCGCTATTACATCCGTAGGGATGGAGTTAACCGTTGTGACGAGCGGCTTAATTGGCTTAGCTGGTTCAGGTGATTATGTTGTTGGTAAAAACCTGACTGCTGTTGATTGTGTTGCTGTTGGGACGATGATGTTCAATTTCTTAAACCCATGGCTTAGAACAACTTAGGAGGTGATTCGATGGGATATCTACAGGGTAGAGGGATACATGTCGATAGGCATCTATCCAACATCGCGCTTAATTACCGTCCTAGCGGTTTTATAGCCGATCAAATTTTTCCGATTGTCCCAGTACAAAAACAATCGGACATGATAAAAGTCTATCGGCAAGCTGATCAGCTGATAGAAAATGAAGCATTGAGAGCACCTGGAACAGAAGCGAACCGCGTTTCCTTGGGCGTAACGTCCGAGCAATACTATGCTCGTAATTTTGCTTTAGGTGCTGATGTAACGGTTGAAGATCGGGCCAACGCTGACCCGATCTTTATTCGTGATCTGGAGGAAGGGGCCATTGAGTTTGTGACCGATCAATTATTGATCGGTTATGAGCGCAGAGTAGCAGCGCTTGCAACAAATGCCTCAAATGTTTCAACTGTTTTTACGGTTGCCTCTGCATGGACTGATTATGACAATAGCGATCCTTTAGATGATCTATGGGTTATGTCTGATCATCAAAGGGATACAATTGGCTATCGTCCCAATCGTTGCGTTTTTTCCGAAAAACCGTGGCGGAACTTCAGCAGAAATAAGGAGGTGATTAATAAAATCTTTAAAACCGGTGTTGATGGTGGTGCACCTCCTGTCAAAGCAGATCAAGCGGTTGCCGAATTGCTTGGTGTTGAAAAAGTGATGGTCGCTGGTGCTATGTATAACGCCAATCAAGAAGGTTTGGCCCTTTCTTTAAATGATATTTGGGGGGATTATGTGTTGATGTATTACACGCCTGATCGTCCATCTATCAATTTTCCGTCATGGGGATACTCCTTTCGCTGGACTGCTCCTGGCTTGCAAAATTGGAATGTTAGACGTCTTCCTTTTGATGCAGCCAAACAGAAAGACAGTGCAGAGGTAGGATACTACCAAGATGAAAGGGTGTTAGAATCTGGTTTAGCAACGCTGATTTCTTCAGCAGGATAGACCGGATTATTTTTTAATTTTCGCTGTAAAAAGGTAGGTTGATATGGATTGTATCTTAAAAATCCTTTTTACAGCGCTTAAAACTCCAAAAATCAGTATATTTTAATATTGCATAGGGGGAAATATGGCCTTATCTGGTGTACCCACAAAAAAACAACATAACAGTGCGTCTGTAAAAAGTTCTGTTGTTGATGTTGTAACAAATGAAAAGCTTCAAAATTATCAGGATTTTATTGCTGAATTCAAAGAAATCCTTGATAAAGATCGTGATGAGATTACTGAAATTGCACTTGAATTAGAGGTTGATGTTCCGAAAAATGCAGCAGATCGGGATAAATTGTCGGCCATTTTTGTGAAAATGGTCCAAAACATGTTAGAAATTGATGCATAATCCCTTCAAAAGGACCTGTATGAAAATTCGTATGTTCACAAATGAGGTTGCAGGCGGCTGGCATGCCGAAAACCTAGCCTACTTTTTAGGTGGGAGTGAGGAATGTGTTGTTTTACTGTGTGAAGCGTTAGTTCGCCATGGTTTCGATGTTCACTGCTACCATACATTGCCTGACGGATGGCCCGAACGTGGCTGTTACCAAATGAATGGTGTCAACTATGCATCCCGTCAGGCTGTAGAAGTAGACAAGAAAGACATTTTGATAACTTTTAAAGAAAATCTTCCATGGATTGTAAAATATGATAATGAAGCGGCTGTAAAAATACATTGGTCGTCAGATGTTGAGATTCCTTGGAATACTAATTTGATTGATGTTTTTGTGTGTATTTCTCATTATCATTATGATCGAACTATGTTTGTGCCATGGGATAAAAAGATGGTGATCCCTCATGGCATCGATATAGAATCGTTGCAATCGAATGCAACAGACTGTGAAGAAGGAACAATCTTATATTGTTCATCCCCTGATCGTGGCCTATGGGAATTGTTAGAAGATTGGCCGCTGATTGTTAAAAAGAATTCCGAAAAGTTGAAACTTAAAGTTGCTTATGGTTTCGAAAACATGCTGAAGATGGGAAATACTAGAACATATGTAAATGTTCTTAAGCATAAGATGAAACAATTGGGTGTGGAATATCTAGGGACATTGATGAAAAATGATCTAGAAAAAGAGTATTACAAAGCAGATTATTGGATATTACCCCTAAACAACCCTGATGCTGAATTGTTTTGTTTAAATGCTGTTAAATCCCGTTACTGTGGCGCTAATTCAATTGTTAAACGAATAGGAGCTTTACGGGATACTGTAGGAACACATATTCCCTATAATCGATTGTTACGCGGCGATCTTAGATTTAAATCGTCAACAGCGGCTTGGCCTTTTATGGATTGGGATACAATTGTTAAAGAATATTGGATTCCATTGTTTGAAAAACATTTAAAATAAACTTTAATTTGTGAGGATTTAAATATGAAATATTTTATGTATGCAGACGGGATGCCTTTTGATGGAAACACAATCAAAGAAGGCCAAAGCTTAGGTGGTAGTGAATCCATGGCTTACTATGTGGCTAGAGAATTAGTCATTAGAGACCATTCTGTTTTTATGTTTAGCAATGTTCCAACAAATTCACAGCAAGGACAAAAAAAGATCGATGGCGTTACGTATATGCCTATTGGGGAGAAAACAAAACAGTTTCCTTTCGGAATTAATTTTGAAAATTATGCTCAAAAAGTGCCGTGTGATGTGATGCTGCTGCAAAGAACACCGGGGATTTTTGCTAAACCATATAACAGCAAGTTAAATTATTTTTGGGCGCATGATCTCGCATTAAAACGCTATCAAGCACACATCAATAGTATGCTATGGAATACAGATCGATTTTTAGGGGTCAGTCACTTCCACAAAAAACAAATTCTAGAGGTATATGGGTTACCGAAACAGATGGTTGATGTGCTTCCGAATGGAATTGATCTAGATCTATGGAAACCAATTCCAGATGCAGGAAGCAAAATAAGAAGCAAGACTATGCTCTATGCTGCACGGCCCGAACGAGGATTGATTAATCTGGTAAAAGAGGGCGGCATCATGGAACGCCTGTTGAAATATGATCCCGAAATAAAATTGTTAGTGTGTAGTTATAACAATCATCATCCAAGTATGAACCAACAATATAACTACCTCTACCAAAGGTGTGATCAATTGCTCAATGTTCAGAATATTGGATTTTTATCAAAACAACAATTAGCACAAGTAGAACTTAATTGCTGGCTGTATGTCTACCCGACTGAGTTTGAGGACACAAGTTGCATTATGATTATGGAAAATGCAGCAGCAGGTACGCCAGTTGTGGCTTGCAATAAAGGTGCTCTAGGAGAAACATCAATTAATTCCGGTGTATATTGGTCAGATTTAGAAAACTTTGAAAAGGCCATCATCTATTTACATGAAAAGCCTGAACGTTGGAAATCTCTGCATAAAAAGGCGTTAAAAGGAGCGTCAAGCTATAGTATTGAAACCACTGTAAACAAATTGGAAGAAATGGTCCATGAAGATTTTAAAAAGCTAACATCCGACAAACAGAAGATGTATGACCATTTTGTTTACAATAGCGAATTGTTTGGTGCAAAAATTTATGCTGAACAAAACATAGGTGTGAGAGAGCACAGTATTACCCGGTATAAGACGTATGAAAAACCAATGGAGGAAACCGTTGATTTCTACGATATATCAGCTAAACGATGTTTTGATCTTGGTAATACCCATGGAATGGAGAATCCGAGACAACTATTGCATATGGGAAGGATGCAACCTGTTATACAGGAATTAAGTTTGTTGCCGCCGGATGCACGTGTCTTGGATTATGGCTGTTGTGTGGGACAATTAACGTTTGCTCTGAAACATAGATTCCCGGATATGGCCTTTTTAGGAGTAGATATTTCTAAGGATCAGATAGATTATGCTCTTAAGCACAAAGAGAAAAATAAAGTTAATGGTGTTGATTTTGAAGTTTGCACCACTCCTAAAGAATTGATTGATGGGGGGAAAGAGTTTGATGCTGTCTTGTGTTTGGAGGTATTAGAACATGTTTGGGACCATGTTGACTTTTTGAACGATATTATATTACTCACGAAAGAAAATGGAAAGATAATTGTATCTACTCCCTTTGGCCCTTATGAAGAAAATAGCGATGATCCAGATCCACTATATCAACATCTACACAATTTTGAGGAGCAGGACATTATAGATTTAGTTGGATTTAATAAAGATTTTTCCGTGTCCTATGTGAGTGATGCAGACAGCAAAAAGGGGGAGCAATTAGGCAACTATGTGTGGTCCTGGACAAAAACTGATATTGATCCTTTCTTAAACATTGGTCCCATTGATTGGGATCGTAAATTTAAGCAGCAAAGGCCACGTGAAAGGGTAAGCGTGTGCATGATTGTTAAAAAGGATAACAGTACTTTGAAAAGATGTTTAAATTCTGTTAAAGGGATGGCAGATGAATTCATTATTGCTGTAGACGATCCTGATTGGTTGAATGATGATCTATCGAATACACAAGATCAGTTGGGATTGATAGATCTATTGATAAAAACATATCCAAATATGACTATATTTCCGATTGAAAGCCCATTGAAGCAGGGTTTTGCAGAAGCCCGCAATGAATCGGTAAAAGATGCGTCTGGTGATTGGATATTATGGATTGATGACGATGAAGAATTTGTTTGGCCTGAACGTTTTAACAGATTTTTACGGCACAATGTTTTCGATAGTTACAGTATAGCCCATCATCATATGGCTGCTGACCCATTAGGACTTTTAAAAACTGATTATCCAACCAGACTATATAGAAATAATAGGGATATTCAATTTTTTGGAATCGTTCATGAACATCCTGAAACAGAGATCAATAAAGGCCCCGGTAAAGTGTTTATGGTTCCAAGGGAACTAGGATGTATTATGCATTATGGTTATGAAACTGAGGAAGTGAGGCGGAAAAGATTCGCTCGAAACTACCCGTTAATGGTGCGCGATCGTCAATTAAACCCGGAACGTAAATTAGGTAAGTTCCTATGGATACGAGATCTATCCCATCGAAACCGGTTTGAAATTGAGATGAACGGTGGTCATATAACTGATGAATGTCGAAAAAGGGCCAAAGAGGCCTTAGAATTGTGGCGCTCAGAACTGGATACCAGTACATTAAGGATGGTATATGATTCATTGGGATATGTGACGGAATCTGTGGCCCTTTTGACTAACAATCAAGGAATCAGTTTTAAATTTGCCCTCAATGTAGGAAGTCGTGGGATTGGTGACCCCACTGACAGGCCGATTCAAAAAGTTTTCCAAGGAATGTTAGAAACAAAAGAGGACATTGCAAAATTAATTGATATTGTATTAAGAGAAAAGATTAATTATGCTGAAACAGGAAGCATGTATGTATAGGAAAATCTTATGCAATGGACAGAAATAGATAGTTTATTATTATGGATGCCTCTTGATCATTTTGCGATTAGTGAATCATGGGGGAAACCAAGCAAAATGCATCCTCTAATCATTATTTTGTTAGAAAAGTTTAGAGGAACATTACCCTATGGTTACTGGATCAAGGTGCATTGTGGCTACAAAGAGGGTGGGCATACCAAAAACAGTTATCATTATAGTGGCCGTGCTGTAGATTTCCATGTTGTTGGATGCTCACTATTAGAGGCTGAACGGCATTTAATGCGATTTTTGAAGCGGCCCTTTTTTCATAACAATAATAAGCAATGTTGTTTGCTTGATTATGTGGGAATTGGAATCTATCCAGAATGGCAAGACCCTGGATTCCATCTAGACGTTAGGGGTAAAAAGGCCTCATGGTCACGTTTGAAGGGTTCTTATACCTCATACGATCTAGGGATTGAAACTGCTCGTCAACTTGGATTATAGAGGTAAACATGCTTACGCCATATGCAACGTATTCGGAATACACACAGATCTACTCAGATAAGGGAGTCAGTCAGAATGAGGTCACATCTTCATGGCTCCCTTATGGCACATTACGAGTTAATGAGTGCTTAGGAGGATATTATACTACTCCTTTCAGTACTAATAATGCAACAGCTCGTGATCTGTGTATCCATTTCGCACATTTGGGAATTCTACTAAGAACCCGTAAAACTGATGATTCAGAAGAATTAAGGAAATCATTAGAAAGACGTTGCGCCTCATTGACGTCCAGCGGATCGCCTATGATGACAGATGATGGTATTCCAATCAGGCCAACAGAGGACAATGTATTCGATGTCTATTCCAATACTAAGGATTATAAACCAGTTTTCGATCTAAGGGATGCTGTAAATCAGCGTGTAGACCCTGATCAGTTAGAAAATGATTGGTTCGAGGATTATTAAAAATGGCTCAAGGAGGTGTTAAGGTAAAAGGGCTGAAGCCCTTTGCAAGGCGTGTTGGTAATCGTAGTAAACGGCTACAAAATATGGCCCCTGCATATAAAAGGGCCGTTACGCTTTATCATGCATGGATTTTACGCAACTTCGCAGCACAAGGGACATTACATGATGATCCTAAGTTTTATTGGAAAGAATTAAAATCAGCTACATTAAAAAGACGCCGTAAAAAAGGAGCAGGTGGTAAGATATTGCAGGATACTGGATCATTAAGAAGAGATTGGGAATTAACCAGTTCCAGCAGACAAGGGGTTGTAGCATCACAAAGATTTTATTCCTCTGTTCATGAGGACGGGGCTGTTGTGAAGAAAAAATCTGGTGGTACTTTTAAAATACCTCAAAGAAAAATATTTCCAGAAATACCACAAGCTAGAAAAATAATTCAACCAGCGTTTGACGCGCATTTAGATTGGAACACAGCATGAACATCTATATAAACTGCATGACTGCTGCTGTAGAAAGCATCATTGGCGGATGGCCTTCAGCAATTGATAGTAATTGGACCATTGAAAGGGAAATGGAAGAAAATACAGATGCTAATAAAACCCCATGGATAGGTATTTATTCTCCTATGATTTCATTTGATCCAGCACGAGCCAATCCTATCCAACCGTTTATGGCTACAGTAACAATACCAGTGATTATGCAGGAAATTGATTATAAAGAGGTGTCACAGGCTATTTTTAGATTAAATGATCTATCTGGTGAGGTATACACCTCTATAAGCTGTTATCGTGATCTTTTAGGCACGGTAAACATCGTTAAAGGGTTGGAATTGGAGCCCTTTAACCGGTTAATAGACGATGAGGATGTTTTAGTTTCGAATCGTCTTAGAATTATTGCTGAAGTCTTCGCATAGGAGGTCATGATGTTAAAAGTTCTTTGGGTTGGTCCATCTGGATTTAATCCTGAATTGGGGCTTGTTGAAACCAATGAGGATAAATTAATCCCGGAATATTTGAAAGAAAAATATTTAAATTTAGGATTAATTAAAGAAAAAATCCCAGATAAAAAATTGAAACGCAACAAAAACAAGGAGGATTGAAAATGTCTGGATATGGAATGTTAGGCCATGTCATGGTGGGCTTTCAGAATTCATTTGGCACAGCTCTTACGTCTTCTATGGAGGCCATTGCTGTTACAGAAGCCGGTCTTGTCAAGGGAATTGAGCAAATTACAGAGGCAGGCATGTACAGTCGATTTGCCGAATCCCCGTATCATGATGGAATACAAAGCTTTGAGGGTGATATTGCAGCAGAGGCAAACCCAATCAGCATTGGTTATTTTCTAAAATCTGTGATTGGGTATACACAGACACAATCTGATACCGGGCAAAATGTGCATACGTTTAAACCACGCACAGCAGATTTTGACGAGTTTGTAGCATGTGATCCGTTGACAATTGAACAATATCTGAACGTTGGGAGTGCTGGCCTTTTTAGTGATATGTGCGGGAATACGTTGGCACTTAATGTTGCTAATGGAGAGCTGTTAGACCTAACAGCTGGTTTTATTGGTGGTGGTTTCACGCGTAAATCAGCAGCTTCCCCGGTATATCCCACAGGCTCCCCGTTTAAGTGGGATCAGATGTCTGGTTCCTTCAATGGTGAGGATATTCGGGATATTACCGATCTGACCATTAATTTTAATAATAATTTGGAAGCGATTTACACTGATTCCAACGTTCCGAGAAAAATCAAAAGAACAGCGATGCAGGTGATTGAATTGACTGGAACTATTATCTTTCAATCACATAGCTACTGGCAGGCCTACGAAGCTGGTAGCGAATTGCCTTTTGTTCTCAATTTTGCCGGCATCCAAAGTCCAAACAACATAAAAATCGACATTCCTAAATTCCGGTTTAAAAGCTATGAGCCGGTTATTGCTGGACCTGGAATTGTTGAGGCTTCTTTTACAGCGGGGGCCATGTTCGACACTGCCAGCAATACAGCGTTAGAAATAACGCTGACCAACACGCAAATAGGCTATTTAGCGCCTAATTTGTCTTAATTTTTAACTGTTTGAACATTTTTATAGGAGACCTGTATGTTGCTTAATCTGGATTGGCGTGTGGAAGTTTTAGGTGAAGGGGATGAATCATTTTCTATTAAGATCAAGCCCCTTGAATACGAAGCCTATCAAAAAGTTTTAGGCCTGTTCGACATGAACCTTGCAAATAAGAGTGGTCTGACTGAAAAGCAAAAAGACAAGCTTGCTCGTGATTTCAATCCGATGACAAGTCCAAAAATGCTTGTGATTATGAAGGAGATCATGCCGGCCCATGCAAAGGATTTAACTGGCCTGACTCTTCAGATTGATGGAGAAAAAAGGCCAGCTACAGTAGAGGACCTTTGCACAATTAGTCAACTGCTTGTTTTAGGTACACAGATTTTTATGAAAATCTTTGATATTTCCAACATTGTTTCTACTAAGGAGGGAGCACGAGGCGAGGTAAAAAAGCAATTGCCCGTATCATCCGAAAACACCGGATAGATCATGATGATAATTATCATGGTTTTAATTTGTATCAATGGTTGGAAATTTATCACCATTGTCACAATGAATCGGCATTCGGTGCGTTTCGTTGGTGCTTCCCTACAAGTGGTTCACTGTTTGAACAACCCTATTATGTGATTGATATTTTCAACCTGATTCAGGAACAGTTGATAATTTTCAGAAACCAACAGCAACGTAAAAAACCGTCCGGTAAAAGTAATGCCTGAACGAATTGTCACAATAATAACGACTCAAGGGGCTAAAAAGGCTAGTTCGGAATTCAAAGGTCTTGGTGCTACGGTCATCAGTTTAAATCAAGGATTTGAGCTGTTAAATAAAGGAATTCGAGCAATTTCAGCCCCTATTGTGTCCCTTATAAGTGAGGGCCGTCGATTTGGCGCTCAAATGTCAGCGGTTCAGGCTGTTACGAAATCAACTGGTGATCAGTTGGTGTATTCCCATATGCTTGACTTTTTATTGCAAGGGTAATGTAAGATAACATAAAGAATAACATAAAGACAGAGTGGAAACG
>OFEN01000107.1_pt1 | contig 13828 bp, 8 predicted proteins | sample 1521081 | NCBI WGS metagenome assembly OFEN01 (sample SAMN04272335, study PRJEB24112) | coral metagenome | biome: Coral reef; feature: Shallow seawater; material: Coral tissue | host: Coral | place: China: South China Sea | collected 2014
CTAGCTCATAAATACTAATGAGCATACGCGTATACTTTGTATACGCGTATACGCGCATGGGCATACGCATGTTTTGGTTCGCTTATTTCTGAGCGGTACTGTAGTTGTTGTCCACAGGAAAAATAAGCCAATTAGAAAACACCTGCTGTGCATATTCTTTGAAAGGTTTTACTGGGGACCTACATATAGAATGAACAGTTTTTGTCACCGTCACAGACAATCAGATTTCATTTCAAAGTGGCTGTCATTTCTTTTGCATGTGCAGAGAAGCACACCTTTTAATATTGTAAATTGAAAGAAGAAATCTCAAGGAACACCCAACAGGTCAAACTCTGTAAATTATTCGGAGAGTTCAAAGCAAGCAAATCATTCTTCCAGGACACAACCATTGTTGTTTCAAAGCAAAGAGTAATCTCCTATCTGAAAACATAACTCAAGTTGAAGATATTGCAGGAAATGTTTGGCTACTTATGGAAATCCATGGTAAAGTAAATTGTGTTTGATTTGTGAATTTGTACTGAAATATTTGTTTAATTGACCAAATCTTCCTTTTCTTTGGAAAATTTTTGAAAACTTCACCAGTTTAGGTCAGTAAATTCCCCTCAGAATGGCTGGCATCTGGAAGAGTATTGCTTGCGTGTCACTTTCCTTGAAGTGAAAATTAAGTGCGTTTGGTTTTCAGATATTAACAAGGCACTATCGTAATAACTAAAAGCTTGTTTTCTTTTTGTCTTTGTATCTTCAATCATGAAATTTCGTAAATGAGCAATCTGGGGTAAATAAACCAAAACAGAAATGTAGCTAAGGAAAAACTATGTAGTATTGCTAACAAAACCCAGTCGGTTCTTTTGGACTGTACATCTTTGAAATTAGACCAGGTCCTTGCGTTCTGTTGAAATTTCAGCTAGTGATGAGCTCTTTTTCAGCTGGTCAAAATTTTCAGCAGCCAGCTCTTATCAACAACCCTAAATTTGTTAAAATTTTCAAAATTTAGGCTTTCAAGTTTGCTGGTGGCCAATTCTTAATTTGCAACCAATGTGTATTGTTTGAAAATTACAAATTTTGACTATTTCAGAGCAAGTGACTAATTGTTGTTTTCAACTCTGCAAGTTGTCTTTTGGTTCTACACATGGGGTTGTTTATTAGCAACAGCTCATTCAGTGACTGAGGGACTGAGAAATTATGCAGTGATCAATGGATTAAAGTCATGTTGAGTTCTGAGGACTAATAATTAATAAACACATGGTATTCTGACATAACTGGTATTAACTGAATAAGGTGACCTTGAGTTTTGAGTTTGCTTTTTTGTATGGTTAAGTTATGGTTACCACAGGCTGTCTTTGGCTACAAGTGTAAGATAGAGGCTCGTAGTGAAGAAAAGGAAAACCCAAGGATACTGAGCATGAGAGCGTACCAGAACATCAGTATAAGAAAACTTGATTGCTGGGGAAGGAAATCGGCTAAGGAGTCATTGGAAGTTGGTTAGTCAAGAAGATAAAACACCAATTGGGGTACCAGAGAGTGTGGCTTACACGTTAGAATGCAGGAGTAGTGATTCAGAATTTACAGAAACAAGATGTTGAACTGGATCAGTTGCGTTTGATGCATTGGCTCTATATTGCTGACTCTGAAATGAAGTAACCATGTGCCACAAAATAAGTGATGCCAGTTTTGAAAGCAAGAAATGGTGAGTGTTTCTCTTCGAAATAGTTTGAGAGAATCAACAGAATGTTAAAGGCTAGCAAGACATCTGAGGTAGCTGGTGAGAGGAGTATCAGTGACAAGAATGAAAGAATATAGTTAAGGGAAGCAGAAACAAGGATGAGGAGAAAATAATCAGAGCTATGCAGAAAGAGTGCAACATTCTTGTCGATAGGCAGATGAACCAGACATACATGTACTAGTGGCAGGTACTAGACTTACTCAGGCAGTTAAAGCACAATTTTAGAAAGCTGAATCAGGAAGGATGGATCACCAGGAAGAGATTTTGTAATGACTTGTCAGTTGTTTTTCACAACCAACAAAGGTTGAGTGGTAGCCTCTGTCAAGACATCTGGGTGTGGATGAATACAAGTCATACATCCATTAATCCATTCAAGAAATGTTCTTCTTGGCGTTGCACAAATTTCGAGGAAAGTTTTAGAGGTGGTCGGAGCCCGCACAACTTTTAACATATGGTTTTCAGGCTACATGTTGCAATAATCATGTGCTTGAAATGTGACTCTTAGTTAGGTATGTTTTTGATATGAGGCAAAGTTTATACTTTCTGATAGTAAATAGCCTCTACTGAGGGTGTTGATGTGTAAACTTAATGGGGACCTATGGATACATTTTGTTGATGAGGCCCACTGTATACCTTCTGAAAGTAACTATAACCTGCACTTTGTTACTGACAGTGTTGCTACATAAACATAGTGGGGACCTGTGAATGTAATTTATGTGATTGAGACTTGGCTTTACCAACTGAGTGCTTTTGTTGTTGCACTATATGGTTATGGGGAATTATGAAGGATATCAAAATTAAAAGCCTAGTCATCTTTCATGAAGAGATACATAAAATGGCGTTGCTTCTTTTGTGGTAATACTAAATCTGGAATGTCAAAACTTCAGAAAACTACAACCCCAAGAAGTGAAGGTATATTAGACACAGTAATACAAAAAGTACAGGCTTTAAGATTGTTTACAACTGAGTAATTCTATTTCACTCTTTTGTGGTTGTAGTTCTCGCTGTAGATTGTTCACATCCAGGAGATGGAAAAGAATCTCCAATTGCAACATCTGAAGGTATGCCTTGTATTTTAATCTGAGCCAATATTGTATAGTCTTGCAATAAGACACCTTAGATTGAACAATTAGCCCTACTTAGTTTTGGGTTTCCTGAAAAGTTACAGGCTGCAGTATAGAGCAAGAGAGTGAAGAGAAACTTGTGCAAGCAATGTGGCTAACTAGAACCTGTATTGGACATGTTAGTGTGTGAAGTTTGTGGGGATGTTTGAATGTACTGGTATTTGATGTAATGGCCTAAAAAAATGGTGAGAAAGTTGTTGGCACACCATCACTTGCTCTGAAACTGGGGCATGCATTAAAAAAATGCATTTACATTGTTCGTGGGAAGGCACTTAGAAGTAAGGATAAAGCAGTCCTTGAGGATGTCGAGCATTTTGAAAAGCTTATGGATGCTGAATGGAATACCAGCATCAGTCATCACTCCATAGCCACCCTTGATGAAAGGAAATACAACAAGCCTGACCTCCTGCCTATCACTAGTGATCTTCAAAAGCTGAGGCAGTTTATTGTTTCAAGGATCAGCTCACTGACTGTCTCTTTGAGAACACAACCATCATTGCAGAAGTGGAGAGAGCTTGTAGAGTTGGTGCTTGTTAGGCTCATTCTCTTTAACAAAAGGAGGGGAGGGGAAACTGCAAAGATTCTTCTGGAATCCTATGAACACCGCCCAGACTGGAGCACAACTACCAGTGAAGATGTCATTGAATCCTTAACTGCAATTGAGCAACATCTTTTCAAGAGGTATGTAAAATTTCCTTTATCGTGACCCTGAGGGCTTTGTAGAGAACCTGGTGGTTCATTTGTTATTATTTGTTTCAAGATTAGTTTGTCATAGTGGGTTTTCTTTTCTCCAAAAATTTACCAGCTCAGTTGGGTTAGAGCAGTGCAGCACTATTGTATGGTCATGGGTTTGATGCCATTTAAGCCATACATTTGTCAGTCATTCTTTCTTTGGATAACATAACCATGAGGGTTTTTCACTTAAATGTTTCATCTGCATTGCATATACAACCATTTCTTATATTTGCTGTTATCTATTCACCAATTTATGACATGATGCAAACTCACAGTTGCCACATTGGACCAGCTCTCATTTCATTTTATCAGTTGGTTTTAGAGCAGTGAAGTGTTATGGCACGATCATGGGTTCGAGTCCCATTCAAGCCTGAAATTCTACAGTAAAGAAAATATGTACAAACACATTGCATTTTTTTCATGATCAGTGCAGTATCTGTAACGAACAGCTGTGCAAAATAGATTGGTTTTATGCAAGAAAGGTCTTTCATAATTTATGCCAAAAATTGTCCCTCCACTGACTCGCAAAAGGCTTGTCATAGCGTTTCATCCTCATTATCTTGTAAAAACGTCTAGCTCACCAGCTCACAATTTTGCCCCATCATTTAATCCCTGTGGCTTAGCAACCTACAATGCCATTGTAGATTGTCACATGTCACCTTGGCACCAGTACACTTGCCGGTGGCAATTACTAGTAATACCTGCAATATTTGGTGAAGGAATACAATGTGCCAAGGTGTTTTTTTTTTTAATGAGGCACTACCATGTATACATATTATAGATCCGAAAGGAGCAATTAAAGAGAATCCTCAAATAGCAGTAAAACAGTCACCAAGTAAAAATTAAAAATATGCAAGGTTTATAAATTAGCAAAAAAAACTGTTGAAGGTTTTCAATCTTGCTGTGAGCAATAATTTCAAAGAAGGATTCATCAGTTAAGTTAATTGTATGTCTTCTGTAAAGAATATAATATGTTGAGAAATTTTGCTGTTTTTATTGCAAATAACTACAAGGGTATCTTTACTGTACAAATTTGCAAAGTTCTCAAATGATTTGCTTAGCATGTAGAGTGTTTGAACTCTGCCAGGGATCAGAAGTGATTGAAAAACAAAAATTCATTTGCAAACTATGATTTTTTTCTAAAATACTTACTTGTATTTCCCCTAAACATCAGCTGTTCTTCTGTAGTGCTTAACTTCAGTATATGATTTTGACCTTGTCCACATGTGCACATTTTGGTGTTGAATTGGCACTTTATTCCACAAGTTTTGTTATTTGTTGTAATTTTATCTTTTCTGAAGATACCGATTGCCTTTTAATTTTATTTTGCCAGGTTAGACATGGTTGAAGTTAAAGGAAAGAGAGGAAGAAAAGTTCCAGTGCTGCTAACAAAGGAAGTTAAGTCTGCACTTAGTGTTCTGATTGAGAAACGAGCAGAAGTAGGTGTTCACCCAAAGAATCCTTACCTATTTCCTGCAACTGGTGGCAGTTCTCTTGGACATCTCAGGCCATGGGAATGTTTGAGGAAAATTGCAACAGATGATGCTTTATCTCTAACAAGACCTGATGCTGTGACAAGCACAAAGCTAAGGAAGTATGTGGCAACTGTCTCTCAAATTCTTGATTTGCAAGAGAGTGAACTAGACTGGCTTGCCAGGCATTTAGGGCATGACATTCGTGTTCATCGTGAGTATTACAGGTTACATGATTCCACAATCGAGCTTGCCAAAGTAAGCAAGATCTTAACCACCGTGGATGAAGGGAAAACTGGACGATGGGCAGGAATGTCGTTTGATGAAATTGACATTGACAAGGACATTGAACCTATTGACGGTGAGTGTTACTCAGCATACACAATTTGAATATCTGTTGGTTATTTTGTGAGTCTTGCTCTAGGTGACCCATGCCCTCCATATTGAATGGGAACGATCCGCACTGAATAAACAACTTAAACATGTTAATTTAACACTCTTACTTTAATATTCACCTTTCTTGTTATCATCACTAGGTTTTTCTTTCTGTTTTTCATAGAAGTATTATTCCCTTTAGCATTACAATTTCACAGATTTGTATCCGTGTCACATCACATGTAATTCACTTAATATTTTGTGGTATCCCTTAAGTATTATGTATCATACAATACACTGAATAGTATGCATCCTTTGATTGGTCGTTGCCCATGATCTATTAGAGTACAGACACGGATGATGTCACAGGAAAATTGTTTTCTTAGTTTTGTCCAACATGGCGCACAGTTTTGAAAATGTTTGTGATATTATTTCGAATTGAGCAAGTGAAGGCCTCGAGAAAAGTTTAGCAGGAGCTGTTTACAAACAAGAAAAAAAATAAACCAAGGCGAAAGTGTTCTTGTCTATTTGAAAATGCCTAAAGTGGAACAAATCTTCAAAACAGCTGTTGTCGCTACTTTTGAAACTATTTACTTCATTATTCTGCTTTGAGCAAGTGAAGGCCTGGGAAAAAAAATTAGGAAGCTGTTTACAAGTACGATAAAGCCACCTTACACTAAATTGTGATAAATAATGATTCACTCTAGTATAGTTTTCCCATGTCCCATTGTTCTGGATGAGCAGGTGGGCCATTGGGACGTGGTTCTTGAAGTGGGTTGTGGGCCTTCAGTTAGGAAAGTCACTAATTAATATAGTATAAAGTAGGTTTGGGTTGCATGTCTTGCAGTTAATGTATTTCTAAGCACTGAGTATGATGGAATTTGTTTCAATCGTTCAGAGGACCCTGAGTCTGAAGATGAGGAGGGATTAGGAGTACCAGGAAAAGAATCATTGGAAGAACCTCAAGATGAGAAAGTAGAAGAACGAGAGAGAAAAAGTGGAAAGGGAGAGAGTAAAAAACAAACTGTGCATAAGAGACAGAAGGAAAACGCCTCAGCTGAAGGTAGGAGTTGAAATTACTTTCTGCCAACTTTAACCCATTGGTGCCCATGCCACGTCAAAGAGAAACGATGAAAATGCCCCTTTTTGCCTTTATGTTTTTTAAAGAAATCATCGAAAAACCAAACTTCAACCATCATAACAAAATTCAGTCCTTGTTCTAGCTCAGAAATGACTTTTTTGTTCATATTCTTCTCCCAAGTGTGGATACAGCTTTTTGTTCCAGTATTTTGGGCCTTTCCGCCATTTTCAACATCTTGACCACATTGCATGCTGGGAAATAACGAGAATTTTGGACAGCGCCCGTTCCTTCCCCCAATTCTTTCACATTTAAACTAAGTCTACAGCCACTCTGACCTACCGCCAAAAATTTGCGCTTGTGGTCATCTTCATTGCTCACAAATTCCAAAATCTGCAGCCGTAGGTCGAGAAATTCATCAATAGTCTAGTCCCAAAGGTACTAAGTGTCAGACTGGCCAAATTCGACAACAAAGTACATCACCTTGCTCGATTCTGTGATAAAGTGGACTCTTAGCTTAATGATGCTCATCAGGCAGCCACTAAAGATGAAAATGGCTGTAAACTTAGCAAAAATCGCAAGCAAATCGAACTTGGGCCATTCTTGTAGCTCCATGGATGAACAATAGCTACGTCGGAATGACGTTTTCAGAAACCCTGAGTCTCCAGTGCCTTAGGACAGCACCACTTTTCCATGGTAGTTTCAAATAAAGAGTCACGAAATGCTATGAATCGTTTATAGGTGGAAAATCACTCCCAAAATGTAAAAACGGCTGGGTGCCAATGGGTTAAATGTTGCTGATTTTGTATAAGTATGGTTAATTTGGAAATGTTAACGTAAAACATTTGTAAAACATGTCCAATTCAACTCAACTAAACCTTTTATTTATTTGCTCAACCAACTGGCATGATAATTTGATAGCACATGCAAATATAACAGGGTGTTAATTTAGGCTGGTGGTTAAAAGATATAGTAGAGTAAGGTCAGGAAAAAAGTTGGCTGCAATGGTAGGATATAGGATGGTGCATGTAACTCAATATGCCGTTATATATTTTTTATATAATATTGATCAAGATAACTGTCTTTTAATAATTTTTAGAAGTTGAATAATTATTTGGTGCATTTTGTTTTCAATCATGTCAAGTGGAAGAAAGGCAGAGAGAAAATGGAAAGGGAGAAAATAAAAAACAAACTGGACGTAAGAGACAGAACGAAAATGCACCAGCTGAAGGTGGGTTAAAAGTTAAATGTCGTGAATTTTACATCAAGTATGGTTAACCCTGCATCTAATTTGTCCTTAAAATGTCACTGCCAGTATTTGATCAAACATGCAGGCCTTGAGAGTACAGGAAACCATTGTCAGACATGAGATTCTTACATTTTTTTGCCAAATTCTCCCAACTAGTACCATGAATATAGGGACAACAGTTATAAGAGTACGTATGTTGATATCAACACTTAAAGGGTTGATCCTTTTTGGAAGTCATATTGTTGAAGCATGCCCAATTCAACACAACTTTTGTTTCCTTAACTAACTTAATGCAATTATCGTAGCACCTGTAAATAGCAGGGCGCTAATTTAGGCAGGTGGTAAAAAATAGTAGGGTAAGGCTGCGTTTAACTCAATGTCTTAATTTTGTCTGAAATAGAAGAGGGATCAAGATAACTGCCTTTTTTTAGAAGTTGAATAATCTTTTGGTGCATCTGTCTTTCAAATATGCTTTGTCATTTTTTGCAATCTCGGGTATCACGTGCCATAACATTGCTCCAGCTCTAGAAAAGGAACTTAGATGTGTTTTTTTTCGTGTAGAGTTCACTGTATACAAATTATTCCTACTATGGCAGATGATGAGGTTTTGTAGGAAAGAGTCCCCGAGACATTTTTAATTCAGTGTGTAGGAAATTTGCATGCATAACGTCAGCTTTAATAAACAAAGAATTACGGTTACCTTGTACTCTGATTTCCTTTTCATGAGCCAAGCAAAATCTGGGGACGGGATTAGGATGGCATGTTTATTAAACGTAAAGCTTTAAGCCATAGGGCAATTTCAGTTTCGTAAAACCAAAACGGAAGTAATTACTCTGTCCAATCACAAAAGGCGCAAACAGCGCAATGAACCAATCAGAATTCAAAGCAAACACATGTAGCCGATGCCAAGCGAGGGAAAATGCTTGTAAGACATGGTTGGTTTTGGTTTTGCTTCTCATTGCTCGAGAAAGTGCGAAAATTTTGTTAACCAATCGCAGAGCGTAGTAAAGCACAACCAAAGCAAACGCGGCATTACTTTCGACACTCCAATGAAAACCGCTCTAACAGAAGTAAACCAGGGACTGGTAAATTTTTCGTAGAGTATGAGGCAGAACTAGGAGCCTTCATCTTGTTATTATCCCTATAGTTAAGTTTCTAATTTTGAAGGTGATAAAATCTAGATTTTGGTCTATTATGAGATGCAAACCTGAAAACCTCAACCATTTGTTTGAAAAGAACTGTTTAGAAAAAGAAAATCCTGACCTTTCCGTAAACAATATGGATGGAATCTGAACCTTCGAGGCTGAGTGACATTGTGTGTGATAGAAAGCAGTTGCAAAAAGATAGCATGAAAAAAATCAGGCTTGAATGGGAATCAAGCCCATGACCTTATGATCCCACTGCAGTGTTCTTACCAATTGAGCTATCAATCCAATTCAGAGCAAGTCAACTGTGAGTATGTTTTTCGTCGTCTTTTGCTAGCTCTTCAAGTTGCTAAATTCTGAGGGGGTCTTCAGTCAAAATGAGTCATCCACAGTTCACAGTTTGGTCGGCGTCCGTGTGCGATGATTAAGAGCCAAACATTTCTGCGTGTGGCCCAACCAAACTCTGTCATGAAGAATTTTATCGCACAATGAATTTAAAACTGTTTACCTTTCAAATTGCCCTGCAAGAGCAGGGAAGTATAGTCTTTATAGCAGGGCTATATGGCCTTTTTCAGCCCCTCTCAAGAAAATGCGTATGGCGTATATGCCTTCTCTCCTCACACAGGGATTTTGTAGGTACTTTGTATGGAGAGCACACACATGGCTGTACGGCTCATTTGATAAATAAGATTATTTCATAAATGTACAATTATTCAAAACTTGAAGTATCGTCAAAAGTAAACTGATTTATAGTGCCTAAAACAATTGTTTTCTTAGCAGATAGTGTACCTGGAAAGAAAAGAAAGAAAGGATATGTACCTTGGACCGCAGAAGAGAAAGAGGCTGTTTTCCAGCATCTTGGGAAGTTTATCAAGGAGAAAAAACGGCTGCCGGGGAAAGCTGATTGCGCAAGGTGCATTGAGAAAAGCAAGGGTGTATTGGCCCGAAGAGATTGGAGCGCTGTCAAATATTGTGTTATGAATATTATTAAGCGAGCTGACTCTCTCAAGGATAAGAATTAAGACATGTGAAGCGCATTATCCAATATATTGGCTTTGATGAAGTGCCTATGAAGTGCAAAATTCTTGACTCGTTTCAGAGATGTTTTGTAATTTATGTGAAGTAGACTGGTCGCATTATTTGGTGCAGCAATACTCAATGTACATGAAACTTAGCAGCAGTGTTGTACTTCAGGAAAGAAGAATAATTATGCATAACATGGTGAAAACACTACCAGTTGCAGACCTCTTTCATACGGTGATGAAACTAACCATTTTTGATGTTCAACATTCATTATTCACTTCCATAGATTAATCTGAAGACAATTTGTGATTTTTACTGTAAAATTTATCTAACTTTAGAGTCAAATGATAAGTTTTTGCTCAAAACAAAAGACCGACAAGTGGTTGCCATGGCAACGTCATTGTATACGTAGTGCGTCTTGGCTCGAAGAGATTGGAGCGCAGTCAAGTATTATGAATATTATTAAGTGAGCTATGACTCTCAAGGATAAGAATTAAGACACGTTAAGCACGTTATCCAATATATTGGCTTCGATGAAGTGCCTATGAAGTGCAAAATTCTTGACTCGTTTCAGAGATGTTTTGTAGTTTGTGCATTATTTGATAAAGTAGTACTCAATACACTTGAAACTTAGCAGCAGTGTTGTACTTAAGCAAAGAAGAGTTATGACATAATTTGGTTTCCGAAACACTACCAGTTGCAGACCTCTTTCATACGGTAATGAAACTACCCATTTTTTATCTTGAACATTCATTATCCACTTCCATAGATTAATCTGGAGACAATTTGTGTGATTCTTACCGTACAATTCATCTAACTTTTGGAGACAAATAATACGTTTTTGCTCAAAACTAAAAGACTTCAGCCAACTGGTTGCCATGGCAACATCATTGTATACTTAGTGCAATACCGGTGTGAAGTTTAAAGTACCTTGACTTACTGTTTCCAGTGATATTCTCCATTTTGTTTGTCTCTCTCCTAACCACCAAATGATCAGTTAGCTAATTTACATTAATACAGAATCATGAATATCTCTAAAATGAGACAAAACATCCTTCCTTGTTTTGAAATACCTTAAAGCTAACCCCTAACTGACTATTTATGCTAAATGAAAGTGTCGACAGTCAATTTTCTACTTCAAAGTTTAAGAAAATCTCGGGGTAAAGAAACTCAGATTGTTTCTGGTTATTGCTTCAGAGATGGGTTATAAGATAAGTTTCTGGCTTTTCACCACTTCTTTTTTCCTAGTAACACCAACCAATATGGCTGACATTCCTCAGGTGTCAATCTTCCTGCAGTTCACCCACAATTAGTCGTTACCTTTTAGCTTTCCCTGAATTATTATGGGCTACTTTCTGTTCATCGAAACGAAATTTTGTTTGCAATTTTTAATCGTGAATTCTGAATTTTACACCTGTGTTGTACAGTTCGTGGGTATGTTATTTAAAGACAAAAACTTCCATTTGCAATTATTTTTTTTTTGCGATATCCACTGTGAGCAGTACTTAACACGCCTATGACTTAAGTGCGCGCTAAAATAATACGATGTGGGGTGATATTTTAGAACCTTTCCTGAGGTTTTTGTTCAACGTCTACAACTTGTTTTTTTTATGAGCACAATTTATAAAGTACATGAAGACGTTATGTTCTCGTGATTAAGGGGTTGTTAACATTACACCACGTGCAAATCTCGACATGTTTTTAATTGTACGTGCGACAAAAGTTGGTGTCATTGTGTGAACGGTCGCAAAAAAACTGTTTTGCGACATTCACTAACAATTTTAAGTAGTTGAATGCTTACAGTAGTTAATTCCTTCATTCATTGAAGCAGCATTGTTTAATCAGGTTTTCTTAAAGCCTGGTTTTCATTAGCAACGGAGACTGAGCGGAAGCAGAAGTAGAAGCGGAAAGAGAAAGAAATCCTCCATCTCTTCTTCCATTGAGCTTCCTTCCATTTGTGCTTCCGCCTTCAGTTTTTGATTTACACTAGAAAAGGATTGCCCCTTACCCCTCTGCTACAATCTCGTACCCAGATTCTTCGTTCTAATTGACCAGCGGTCGGAAAAAGGGCCGCCTCTTGAAAGTTATGATACGGAAGTCCGAAAATATCGGGGTTGCGGTTGAAATGCGCATGCTTCAAGTTTACCCCTTTTTTTGTGGCTTGGTGTCGGAGTCCCGTTTAACTTCCGGTCGTTTGTATTGTTTTAAAACCAATGAAAAAGTTAGCCTGACGGATCTTTTAAGAGTTGCTCGTTTGTTCAAACTTGCCCAGTAAGGAACAAAGACTCGAAGTACGAGATTGCTTCTGCTTCGTTAGCTTGTGTAAACCAGACTTTAAAGTTATTGTAGTTCTTCCTTGTGTTATGAAGCCGTTTCAGCCAATATGGTGCTTTTCTCTCATGAAAATTGTTTTAAGGCATAACCTTAATTTTGAGAAAATTGACATTTTGTCAGTGAGAGAGAGCTTATGTAAGTGTAGTACACCTAAGGTACTGTGCGTGCTACCGGCTCAGCCAAATAAAACGAGGTGTACTCAAGACTAGGCTACTCTAGGTTAGACTTGGACATTTGAACTGAAGTGAAGCCAGAGTTTGATTCAAAACTAATCTTTTATTGTAAAATTAAGGTACATTGCTGAGACGGTGAATCGAATTTCAAAGACCAAAGCGAAGTGTTGATCCGTCTTTCCTTCTGCGATCAAAGTGCTCCGAGAAAGAAGTTCGTGAATGAACTTTCAACTATTCGATATCAGTCTTCGGCTAAATGCCTTTCCAATGTCCTATACCTTTTCACTTCAAAAGAATGATCAGGCTGACACCTCTTCATTAGCTGAAAGTAGAGTGCAACGTTTCTCAAATTTCAAGTTGTGAGAGAGTTAAAAATTCGTATCTAATTCCGCCTTCTTAACAAGTCACCGCAGAAGCTTCAAAGAGGCTAAAGATATTGGACATTTTCTCTGGCTACAACAGTGGCACGCACTGTACTTTAAGCTAGTTTATCATTATGCTTTTAAGATTGTTAGGGTTGAAGTAAAAGGTAGTTTCGCTTTGAGTCAAAGAATGTTCGTGACAGATGTTAAGTGTCGGTGATTTCTCGTTGGTTTGAGGTCCATCAGTTGAATAAAGGCGTTTATAAAGTCTGTAACGGCTGTGTTTTACTTTATTGTCATTTCACACAACCAACTTAAACCGGCTAAGAGCGTCCAGTTTCGGTTACTAGTATGACGTTATTAGGCGATCCACGCATAAATGAGTTGTAGCAGTGGGATATGGATAGAAATGTCATTCGCTCAATCAATCGTTCGCTTTTTGTTTTTGTTCAGTGGCATGCAGGATTCGAATTTGCACCTGAAAACCATCACTTGATCGGAAGCGCAGGACCAAAGCCTGAACAGCATTTACAGGTATGGATGCTTTCATCGCCAACTACACAAAAGTAAACAATGGACTAATACTTATTTCACGGGTTTTGTAAAAGGGATAGACTGGCATGATAGCATCTTACGGGACAAGAATAGGCCTAATTATGCCTAATAAGCTCAGTAACTATTCACTAACTTCTAATTTGCGGTCCGTTCTATATTTTTCCATTTTGTGTTTTAAACATGCCCCATTTTTCCGGTCCTCACACAGTAAACCTTAAGTTCGAGTCCCTACAAATGGCCATTTGTACGTTTTCTTGGAGTCCCCATAATAACAAGTGTGTAGGTCCTCATAGTGCCAGAGTGAGAAATTATTTAATTTTAATGAGTGTTTTCGATGATCAGCAGAAGCACATCAAGATGCCCCCAACAATTTTTCAATCTCCACTTTAGAAGGCATTGTCCTTATAGTGTAGATCTCGAGGTATAGTACCCACAATGAGGCATTTGTAGGTAGGTAGGTAGGTAGGTAGGTAGGTAGAG
>OFEN01000110.1_pt1 | contig 13517 bp, 20 predicted proteins | sample 1521081 | NCBI WGS metagenome assembly OFEN01 (sample SAMN04272335, study PRJEB24112) | coral metagenome | biome: Coral reef; feature: Shallow seawater; material: Coral tissue | host: Coral | place: China: South China Sea | collected 2014
TCCATTTAGAATCCCTCTTTCTATGATTTATTCTACCTTTAAGAGTAGTATAATATTGTTTGGATAAATCCTTTCTGCAATCTCTACAATAATAGTCTTTTCCATCAGGACTTCTTGAATTCTTTGAAAACTTCCCAATCAATCTATTTCTTTCACATTTTTTACAGACTTTCTTCATTAATATTTAATTTTATGCTTTTGTTTCCTATTATATTTTTTCTTATCTTTAAAGAATTGGCTTGCTTTAGCTGTAGGTATTCTAAATACTTTCTTTTGATCCAATATACCCATATCAACGTTTTTATTCCCTTTCTTTTCACCTATATACTTATCTATTAAATCCATGATTTCCCCATATAAATCTATATATCAGCATATTTTTTAATTAATTTATCTATTTCTTCTTGATTGTTATAATCTATATCATTATCTAAAACATATTCTGTTATTTTTTTAATTATTTTTCCTATTTTCGGTCCAGGTTTTAAATTAAGAAGCTTCTGTATTCTATTTCCATCTACAGCTTTAAATTTTTTATTTACTTCTTTCATCCCAAATTTTTCTTTTATTTTTATTGCTTTATCAACTATTTTTTCAAACTCGCCAGCATGTTTGAATGTTTCCCCCCTAGAAAATTCATCTGCTCTAGCAGTACTTACAAGAACATCCCAATGATCATCAGAAACAAGTTTCGCAATCTTAGAAGGTTTCATATCAAGAATCTTATGGAACTTCATATGATTTCCAACAGCAAATATCAATGCTTCCTTTTCCTTGTTACTCATCTTTAATCTATCAGCAATAGTATCAACAAGATCTACTGACTTTTTAGCATGACCAAGATATTTTGGAAGTCCCTTTTTATGAGACAAAGTTACTCCTTTACCTACATCATGTAAAAGAATGGCTAGATTCTTAATAGGATCTTTTGAATTACTCTTTTTAAGAGCATTCATAACATGACTGAATACTGTTCCACCTTCCCCTCTTGTTTCAGGATGATGTTGTAGATTTTCTTTGTACCATTTAAGGTTTACTATTTCAGGTAGAATGAACTTAAGAAGTTTAAGTTTATCAAGCATCATAATATATCTTGCAAACTTATCACCACTTTGACCAGCAGATTTCATCAATTCATCTTTTATTCTTTCAACAGGAAGACCAGTAATATTATGTGCTAACTTCTGAGCCGCCTTCTCTGTCTTCTTATCAACCTCAAAATCAAGTTTAGCAGCAAACCTAGCTAGCCTCATCATTCTTAGATAATCTTCTCCAAATCTTTTATAAGGATCTCCAACAGTTTTCAGGACCTTATTTTTGATATCTCTTTTTCCATCAAAATAATCCAATATTTCTCCTTTTGCATTTATTCCCATAGCATTAATAGTAAAATCCCTTCTCTCTACATCATCTTTAAATTTACCCGTTATAGTAACTGATTCGGGCCTTCTTCCATCTAAATAAGTCCCATCATTTCTCCATCTGGCAATCTCAAAATCATATCCACCTTGCTTAACTACAACTATACCAAAATCTTTAGATTTTCCTATATTATAAGTTTTAAACATTTTATCTAATTCTTTCATGGGCATATTAGTAGCAATATCATAATCCTTGGAATGTATACCTAAAATAGTATCACGAACAGCCCCGCCCACTAAATATGCTTTGTATCTTGCCTTGTTTATCTTATTTAAAATACCAATAGCCTGTTGAAGTTCCTTGTTCTTTCTCATATAAGACTGCCAATCTTTTAGAGTTTCTTTTGCTTCATTCAAATATGATAAAAATTTCATTAATAAAACCTCTTTGGATTTTTAGTTGTTGTTCCTGTCACACTTGCAATAGTTTGTTCAATTTCACTTTGAACTGTTCCAGCTTTAGATCTATATGCATCCAAATTACTTTTCAAATTAGCATTGAATCCTGTCATTAAATTATCGGAATTAAAACTTCCATCATCATCCAAATATAAATCACCAGTTACTTGATCAACTCTACTATTTAATGCCGCTATCTGGGAAGCATATTCAGATGCTTGTTGTGAAAGAGAAACACATTGCAATTTCTTATCTATTCCACTTATTAAATCTTTAATGTTTTCAGTCAATCTTTCAATCTTCTGAAGAAGTTTCATTAATCCACCTTCTGGAAGTGTTATCAATTCTGATATAGCATCTAATCCATTTTCTATATTTTCTAATATGTTATTAGCATATTTTTTTATTCCAGCAAAAGCAGTATTTAAACAGTCTTCTGTAAGATCATTTATAGGAGCAATATCTGTTGATGTAGCACATAAAGCTTCTGCATTCAATGATTCTAAAGCAATATTTACAGTATTAGATGGAGATATACTTCCTACATCAAATCCTGTTCCTTGTGATCTGAAAGAATCAACAACTCCTTTTATATCATTCGACTGTATCTCAAGAGTATTAATCTGTCCAGTAGTACTATCAATTATATTTTGTAATGGGTCTATACTAGTATTTTGATTACATGTCATATAATATCCTTAACTTGCCCTTGTATTTACTGTCTGTGCCCCAGTACCCATTAATGTATTAGGTGGATCTGTAACCCCACCACCATCACCGTTTTCATTATGAGTATGACCATCAAATATTGTAGCAGCAACAGCAGTCAACAAAGCTTGTAAACTTCCTTGATCAGCAAGATTCACCCCTCCTGTTAAATTTATTGTTGTGGCAGATAAATTAACAACACCACTTGAAGTAATATTAGCATTACCTGTTATAGTTATATTTAAGCTGCCTCCAATAGTTTCTACCTTATCTGTTCCTATACTTTCCGTTTTACTAGAACCAATATCTTCTGTTTTACTTTCTGATACAGTTTGGGAAATACTTCCACCTATATTTTCTATTCTACTCTGACCTATCTCAACTTCCTCACCACCCACAACCCTTTTCTTATCATTACCATCAATAGAAATATTACGTTGCTGTTTTATATGAATATTATTCCCCTCTGTTACTATTTCATACTTCTCGCCTTCATTTTTAATTACCATATTACCATCATCATCAATTTCAATAAAACTATTAGAAGGATGATAAAGATGCAATCTTGTAGATCCTGGTGTAGAATCCAATTCTATTGTAATACCCCCGTGAGTAGCAATCACATGATTATGTGGATATTGAGCATTATAAGGTGATGTAGGTTCAGACCAACTACCACCTAAAGCTGTTGGTACTCCAAGATCTCTTTCTTGATTCTTAGTAGTAACCAATGTCTCATCTGATATACCCCTTGATAACCTGTGAAAATCAGGTTCTCCTAACCTATTAATAGCAGGATATTCTCCATCAGGATCTTTAAACCCATCATTTTTACTTGTTATTCTATTATTATTTGAATAGGATTCTTTTGATTCTGGTATACCAGGAACAGAAGCAAAATATATAGGTCTCGAAATATTTTCATTTTCAAAAAAAACAAAAACATGACTTCCTTGGAGAGGAACCCCCCATTCTCCAAATCCACTTAGTGAACCATAAAAAGATGGCATAGCTGGTTCAGCCCACGGCAATTCGTCCACAGGAATTCCTTCTGTTTCAGTCTTTATAGTTTTACTTGTATGTAATCCATATATTCGAACTCTTACTCTACCAGCTTTAAGAGGATCTTTATTATCCTCAACCACACAACGAAATATTCCAGTTAGTTTCTCTATTTCTATTTTTAAATCTGATGGTGGGGACTTAAGCATTTTATATTACTCCTTTATTTACATTTTTTCTCTTATAATCACTATATTTACATCCTTTATATTATTTTCCTGTTCTTTTACTATATATTAATTTATTTAAATTATCTCAACAAATCATCATTTTATCTCCTTAATATCTGTTGCTGATTCCCTTCTTGAAATAAATTTGCTTGTTTTGCTTTATAAAGAATTTCACTATCAATATTAGTATAAGCATTCTTTATTAAAACCAATCTTTGTCTATATGGAAATGTTCCCCCAGGATTAAATGAATGTGTAACACTCTTAATTAAATACTTTCCTTTGAGAAGATCATTAAATGGTATTGTATCACCAATATTTCTTACATTATCGGGCCATTCTATCCTTATTTGTTGTCCAGCAAATCTTTTTTCATTTCCTTCTACAATAATATTAAGAATAAATTGCATATTATATCTTTTTGCCCAATCATTATATGATATACTATCAAGAATATCATCATTGCCATCTCCAACAATCATATTAGAAGATGAATTATCATCCATCTGATTATATAATGTTTTTCTTCCCAACATTATAGTATTATCTGCTCCATTAGAATATACATGTTCATGATCTAATAATTTCTTTTTACTAAAATCATATCCTCTCCACGTACCACCCCTCAAAACAGAATTAGAGTTTCTATCAAGTCCACTTATCCACCATTCAAGTATCTTATTTTCTGCTGATACCACAGATTTACTAAAAGCATATGGAACATCATCAAGTGTTCTTCCTATATCTGATAAAAGATAATTCATAGTCAAGAGATTATGGGCAAATCCTTGATTGGTATTATTAAAACATAAATATCCACTTGTACCTGATTCAATTCCCCTAGCTCTTCTCATTAACCATCTCATAGCAGTATGTGGGCTCCAATATGGAATAATAAAATCAGTATTATTACTGCTTTCCTCTACATTAAATGTTCTTCCCCCACTCTTAAATAATACCATATTATTCAATATGTCTTTCATTATTTGTGAATACTTTTCATTTCTCCAACTTCTGCTATATTTTCTAAGAAAAAATCCAGTATAAAAAGGATCAACAAAATGCATAGTAATAAGACTTTCACTTTCTTCTCTTATTCCTGGTCCTGCTTGTTGAATATTACCAACTTTCCAAATATCAAAGATTAATTCTCTATTTTTTCTTATTTTGGGTTCCCCTGCTACCGAATATATTATAGCAATTTTTTCATTACCAGTGAAGGGACCATATTGCATAATATTATATCTATCATTAAAAGTAAGTTTACCTGTAATACAAAATTTAAATATATCTTCTATAAAATACAACTCAACAATATCAGCATTATCAAATACAATAGGTTGATTCTCAGTAATCAACATTACATTGAACACTTGTTTAGTAAGCTGTACTTGTCCAGTTTTTTTATAATCTGTTGGAAATTCACTTCTTGGCATATTCTTAATTTTCCGCTGCTATTTTTTCAAGATCCGAAGTTAACTGAAATATATAATCCTCTCTTAAAACTTTTAATCTATCACCATCATTCAATTCTTCCATTGGATTTACTACATCATTTAACAATGCAATCACCCACCATAGATAAGGTGTATCATAAAGATTATAAGAAACATTATCCCAATATTCTCCATTTCCTACTTCATATGTTTCAAAAAAAGAAACATCACTAAGTATAGTTTCATTGGTAACATAGCTCCTGAATATATTTAAAAAAGTAGTACTACGATCATTATCTAACAATGTATTAAAAAGCCTTAAGAAACTAAAAGTACTTTTCTCACTTCCCGTTAATTCAAAAAAACTTTTGTCCGTAAAAGTTGTCACCGCCATATTGTTTTATTCCTTACATTGCATGTCTTTTGTTTTACATCCATCTTTTACATGAACTTCTTTATGACATTTCTTACAATAAGTAATACACTTATCTATATCAGCAGATTCTAATGGTTCCCATCTAATGCCTTCAATGTGGTGGCAATGCAATGATTTATTATTTCCACATTTCTGGCATATATAGTTATCTCTTTCGAAAACCATTTGTCTAAGTTCAGGTTGAACTTCTCTTGATGTAGCTATTTTATATCCCTTCGGATATTTCTTTTGATTATATATAGAGCATTCTTGTTTACATTCATTAGAACAATAAAATCTACATTCACCAGTTCCATTACCATTTAATGAATTTATTCTATTTTGAATTTTATATATTGTAGAAATATACCATTTACCACAATAAGTACATTTAACTTCAAGTATATTTCTATCATCTTTATTTCTTCTTACTTCTTCAACATATTCAATTTGATGAGCATAAGTGTCATAAAGTGGAATATTCTTTTCATCATATCCACCTTTCCAATTAGGATTATTTTTACCAGAACAAGATAATCCCATTTTTCTTCTAGATTCTATAGAAAATTTTCTTTCTTTTGATTTATTTCCAATTATTTTCTTGGATTCATTAGAATGTTTCTTTCTATAAAAATTATTAAATTTACCATTATTTGAACATGATTTGTTACAAAAATCACCAATTATGTCTTTTCTAGATAAATATGATTCCCCACATGATTTACACGAATTCATATAAATATATGAATTTTTTCCATCACTAAAATCACCATTCCTATTTAATTTAATTTTTTCTAAATTATCCCAACAAATCTTCATTTTTTGTTCCTTCATAAGTATCTAATATTATTGATAATCAGAAAAATCAAGACATATCAACAAAAAAATTATTTTTCATCTAACTTTTTTAAATCTATGTTTTTATTACAAAAAGGACACTTAATGTTTTTTCCATATCTATAACGGGGATGCATAGCTGTATATGTCATTGTTCCTACCCCATCTTCAGACTCTACTATTTGAACATCTATAAATTCATGAATATAACCCTCTGCATCTCTAATAAGCATCTTATCTATCTTCTTTTTATATTTTGCTTGATCTTTTTTGGCATTATCCAAAGCTTTAGCAAACACATTATCAATGGTATTCACTGGTTTATAGGTAGTTTTCTTATTCAAATACTTTTCCATCTTATCACTTGTTGTCATGACGCAATTCCCCCTATTTATCTTTTATATAATGTATTTATATATTTTTGGTGAGTTTTTTGGAAAAAGAAAAAGGAAAGTGGGTAAATCCCACTTTCCTTAAAGAAGTGCAAGAGTAGGAGATAGACAACAAATATGGTTTCTCTTATATCCTTTCCGGTATCTTAAGATACTTCAACCATAAACGGTTTTTTCTCTTGCATGTTATTTGGTAGAAAAGATATCAGTCTGTTCACCTGATACAAAAATATCAGATTGAATGCCGGTATCAAAAGCCTCTGATTCTTGAATATCCATTTCAAGATCTTCAGAATCAATAGTAAAATCTCCTTCTTTAAAATCTTCAAAAAAATCATCAAATGGCCCACTCATATTAAACTCCTTTGATTGTATTGTTCATAAACTAAAAAATAATGATAAAAGAATAGTATTCTTTCTAATTTTTATTTCCATTCAATCCTATCTTACGTCAGAGCAAACTTCTTTTGATTTGATGTATAAAACAGGATCTATCACCATAATATATTAGATCATATATCAAAAAATGTTCCTTGTCAATAGTTTTTTATGCTCCCGATCCATCCATACTTACCCCCTTTCCAACAATGGCTTGATGAAATCATTATAAACCATCATCCATTTTAGCCTATATTCCTCTTGAGACCCTGCTGATACATCGTTTTTATCACTATGAGCTATAAAGTATGCCCTTGGTTCTGGAACTCCAATATAACCCTCTCTAAAACATTTAATCAAGAATGCCCAATCCAATAGCCTCTTGTATTTATCATCAGTTACCAGACCCACATTATTAATTATATAAGATTTAAACAAGGAATTTGAGCTAATATAGTTGCTCTGTAATAACTTATTAACATCAAAAGGTATTGCTGGAAAATCTGCATTTACATACCCCTTAAACTGAAAAGTTGCATAACAATATCCAATATTTGGAGCAGATTTGCTTAATTTTCCATATAATCTATCTAATAATCCCCTGCCTGCCTCTATATCCCTGTCCACCATCATGTAATATGGTGGCAATTTGCCAAATTTTTTCTTGTACCATATAATACCATTCAAGGCATTTGTAGGTATATTCTCATTACCTGAACTTGATATCCAATAAAAAGAAACATTATTTCTTTTCAGAGTTTTTTTTGTGATTTTGCTTATATCATGATCTGGTAACAATGGAGTCACTACCAAAATTTCTGGATTTTTAGTTTTTCTAATAATTTTTATCATAATAAAAATACTATACCATAAATTATAATATTTGTAAAGCTAAAACTATTATATACCACTTGTTGATGAACTACTACTAGAACTTTCAGGGCTAACACTGGCTATATAAAATTTTCCACCCGATAAGCTCATTGTATCCGAACCACCAGTAAAATCTCTACTACCAATCACCTGATGATAACGATAACCATCAAAAGTACCAAAACCAGATACCGTTGTAACTAAAGTACTTCGATTGGAATCAGAATATACATCTACAGTAACAAGAGTTTTAACTCTTTTAATAGTAAAATATCTAGTAGCAAGTGTTGTTCCTCCAAAAATAAATGTATCAGCAACATTTCCATTTATTTCTAAAGCTATAAGCAATCCATTGACAGCTTGGCGGAAAAATTGTATAAATATAGAATCATCATTATCTCTTAAATCTTGCATGGTACCTGGAATGTTTGTCACTGCCCATAACATTGCCTGAGCATTATCTGAACTAGTAGCTGTAATTTGATAATCAAATTGTACTTCAAAGTCCCCAAAATAATCAACACCAAAATCCTTATAAACATAACTATTAGCATCAAGTCTCATTGTATTGACTACTATATTAGGTTTAGTTAATGTTATATCACTTGCACTATCAACTTCGGTATAGGTTAACAAATTTTCAAACGGAAATAATGAACTTGAACTACTACTTTTACTACTTGAGCTTGAAGAAACAGAACTACTAGAACTTGAAGAACTAGAACTTGAAGATGAGCTTAAACTACTTGAACTTGAACTACTTGACTCCGAACTAGAACTTCGAGAACTTGAACTAACTGAAGAACTAGAACTACTACTTGAACTTGACGAACTATTAGATGAACTTGAACTACTCGATGAACTACTAAGCGAACTTAAACTACTTGAACTTGAAGAAACAGAACTACTTGAACTACTACTAGAACTTGAACTACTACTCGACTCTGAGCTTGAAGAGCTTGAAATAGAACTTGAAGAACTTGAAGAACTTGAACTTGAACTTATAGAACTACTCGACTCTGAGCTTGAAGAACTTGAAGAACTTGAACTTTCAGAACTACTGCTTGAACTTAAACTGCTACTACTTGAGCTAGAACTTGAACTTTCAGAACTACTGCTTGAAGATGAACTTAAACTTGAAGAACTTGAACTAGAACTTAGACTTGAAGAACTTGAACTAGAACTTTCAGAACTACTGCTTGAAGATGAACTTAAACTTGAAGAACTTGAACTTGATGATCTACTACTTGAGGAACTTAAAGAGCTACTACTTGAGGAACTTAATATAGAAGTACTTGAGGAACTATAAGAAATAGATGAACTAGAAGATGATCTTATAGTAATATAAAAATGTAAATCTTGCTGTGATCCAAATCCCATAATTATCCCTTAATATGCAGCAGAAGGTGGAGTAAAATTACTTGTCCATCTTGCTATACCATTACTCACTCTTAATTCATCTATAAATCCATTAAAATAATTTACAAAAGTTGATGCTGCTACAATTACTCCAATCCTTGCAGGAGAAGTACCAGAAAATAATGTATAATCAATTGTTTCCATTGCTTTTTCATCTCCATCTAGAAATAAATGCCAATTATTACCATTACGAACTAGTGCAATATGATACCATGTATCAATAGCAATAGAAGTTAAATCTTCCATAATATGAGGATTATTAAAGGTTCCATCATTACTAGAAGTAAAAGTTAAAATTCCATTAGTAAATTGTAAAGTAATTTCACGTTGATCACTATCAGTTGTATACTTTGAAAAGACAACATGAACACCTGATAAACTATTTAAACGGACCCATGCATCAATAGTAAAATCATTAGAACCAAATTCAAAATCTGTATTATCTCCAACATCAAGATATTGTGTGCTTCCATTTAAAGATAAACTATACCCACCAAATCTACTTTGAGAACTATTCCTCTCTGCTCCACCAACAGCCGTAACAGTATGATTTCTAAAAGATGAATCAACTAATTGTGATTCATCCATATGCATTAATAATACTGTAAATTCCGTACTACTGCTTGAACTCAATGAGCTTGAACTAACTGAACTACTAGAACTTAAACTTGAAGAACTCAATGAACTTGAGGAGCTACTACTGCTTGAACTTAAGGAACTTGAAGAACTGCTGCTTGAAGAACTTACTGAGCTTGAACTTAAACTGCTACTACTTGAAGAGCTTGAAGAGCTGCTGCTTAAGGAACTCAATGAACTTGATGAGCTACTACTACTTGAACTCGAAGATATAATAGAAACAGAACTTGAACTAGAACTACTCGATGATGACCTAAATACTATATCAAAATACAAATCCGCCATTGAAAATATCCTTTAACAAGTTTCTATTACCAATAATTTAGTGCAATGATTTGTAACATCTCCATCACTTCTATGAATTTCCCAAATAACATCATATTCTGCTGCACTTGCCGTTATTGTCTGAGTTATGGTAGTCCATATCTGATTAGAGAATACTCTTGCAGAAGAACGTGAAATTAAAACATTATTTTTCCTTGTTCCTCTAACTTCATAATAAGCACCCGAAGGCACAAAAGGTTTCCCTGTACTCCTATTCCATACATTTAATTGTATAGTGGACTTATTATTCTTACATAATTCAATATAGGTTTTAGCAGACATTATTTCTTTTTCCTCTTAGTCTTCCTTTTCTTTCCTTTTTGTCTTGATCTTAATATTTTCTTGAATTTTCCTAATAAGGCTGTTGTTATTTTTTTACTAAAATCCTTAGAAAAAGTTGAAATAACAACCTTTTCAACTTCATCAAAAGGAATTTCTTCTAAATTTCTTATATAGTAATTGGGTTTAAAAAAATATCTTCTTATTGCTGGTTTTAAATATGGATATTTTGCTAATACTTTTCTCCATGTTAATTTTAAATTTTTTGTTTTATCTAATTCTTTCATCCATATTTTTAAGAATCTTTTTCTCTGTGCCCTTGGAATGTAGGTAAAATTGAGGCATTGAAAAAGTCTCCATTGATGTCCAGAATTTTGGTGTATTCCTGAAATAGCACTCATAAAAATTACAGTAGGCTTTGGATCTCTTTCCCAAGCTTGATAGGAGAATTTATAAAAATGTCCGGATCTTAGAGTTACCCCCTTAAATCTTTTTCTATATTCATGTCTTAAAGCCATTTATATAAATTCAAGTACCTAAAGTACCCCTCCTTTTTTCATATATAATTCCTATACGAAGGACCAAATATTCCCCTCTGCTTCTTTAAACTCTTTCATTTCTTTCTCATCTTCAATATCCATTTCTTTCTTTACACCAGCAAAATGACCTTCAGCATTTGTACCGGCAAGACTAATGAATTCTTCACCAAACATTACATCAACTCTATCTCCTGGTCTAAAGTCTCCCCACCATCTAAGAAATTGTATGGGACGCATACCTGTAGCTTCTTCTCTATATACTCTTGATTCAGATGTATTCTTATCATCTAAGAACATATCTAACTTTCTTAATAGTTCTTCTCCCATTTTACATCTCCTAATACTTTTTTTTATTTCCTACTTCAGCTACAACAGTCCAAACCTCAATTTCTTTTAATCCACCTTCACGATATGCTTTAGTCTTTACTACTCTATGTTTAACTCCTGTTTGTCGAGTTAATCTTTTTGCATCCTGTTGTGCTTTTCTTTTGGATTCAAACTGTCCAGCATGATCACTTTTACTTTTAACTTCTCCTAAATATTTATCTATTAAATCCATATTATTTACCTCTAAATAATTGTTTCTCAGTAAGTATAACAAAATTCATCCCCATTTTTTTACACCAATTTTTTGCCGCTTCAAATTTTGCATTATTAATCAAAAATATTCTTTCTCTTTCTAAAATAGTTTTTTTGCTCTTTTTGCCTTTTTTGCTTGGTCTTCTAGTATGTTTTTCTGGTTTTATTTCAATTACATATTTTTTTCCATTTCTATATTTACAATAAAAATCTGGATAATATACCCTATTTTTTCCACTAATATTATCTAAATACCCATTTTTTCCCTTTGTAGGATCGACATATGAAATTCTTATAGATTCACTTGACCATTCTATGACATCTTTATTATAATCGAGCCATTTACAAAATTTTTCTTCCCAACTAGATTTAATATAGATGGGATATTTACCACAATATTTTTCCATATTAATTGGTATATATTGTTTATTAGATTTGATATTTCCCTTCATCATAATATAAATTAAATAATTCTTTTTTTGTAATGCTACATCATGATTTCTCCTATAAGAATTTCCTGATTCTCTTGCCTGTAGCTGTTTTTCCCGCTCTAGCTTTTACTTTTTTCTTTCTTTTCCATTGTTTGAACTTGGTTGTTCTTCTAAATCTTTTTGCTTGAAGTTTTATCTTTGCTCTATTTCTTCTATAAGCAATTTTTCTTTTTCTTTTGTCAGAAGGCTTAATCTTTACTTTTTTTGCAGTAATAGCTTCGTCTATATTTTCATCAGCTAATTGATCAATAATTTCTGTTGCTTCATCAATTTGATCTTCTGTAAGAGATTCAGTATCTAAATTCATAATGAATTCCATCATTCTTTCCATCATATCCACATCTTCACTGGGAAGAAATTCATCATTATTTTCTTCTTCACTTAAATAATCTTCAAGCTTCTGCTGAATATCATTCATTAATCTGTCTCCTTCTTTGCGTTCCAGCGCATATCAACTTCGTCAAAGAATTTTTTCTGCTTTGCTACTGGAAGATCTTTATAGCTTTTAATCTTCCATTTTTTTAACATAGAAGTAAAAAACTTATCATATTCTGGACCACCAACTTTTCTTTTTTTAGTTGCCTCTACCAATCTTTCTTTAACTTCGCTATCAAGACCTAACTCATCTAGATCTTCTGTCTTATATAGAAAAGGTAGTTTGTCATGCTTTTTCATTTTCTTCTTTCTATCTTCTTTTTTTTCTTCCATTTTATCAAGATATACATCTATTTTATCTAATGTTTTCATTTATCTTTCTCCTTATTTATTAACACCAGTTCCTTTATTTTTAGCATGAATTATATTATCTAAATAATCATAACTTAATTTATCACAACTTTTCCTATTCATTTACCATATGTCCTTCTTTCATATTCATCACGTCTATCACTTCGTTTTCTAGTGTGATAACGAACTTTTTTTCTACCCGTACTCGTCCTTCCTTGTCTTGATAATCTTTCCTTTGATTTTTCTCGCTTACGTCCTTCACTACTACGCCTGAATTTTTGTTTCCTTCTTTTTATTTTAGTCCTATTAGCTCTATACCATTTCTTAGAAGCTTGATTTTTACTTGCTATGGTTCTTTTAGCAAGTTTGGGATTCTTAAGTTCCTGAATATCTTCTGTTTCTATTTCAGTTTCTATATCATTAATTATATTTA
>OFEN01000112.1_pt1 | contig 13323 bp, 8 predicted proteins | sample 1521081 | NCBI WGS metagenome assembly OFEN01 (sample SAMN04272335, study PRJEB24112) | coral metagenome | biome: Coral reef; feature: Shallow seawater; material: Coral tissue | host: Coral | place: China: South China Sea | collected 2014
CGCGTAAACAAGCACGGTGACCCCATTTTTTTATTGCATTTTTATAATGTTCATACCATGAATGTTCATTACGCCAAGTTTCAAAAAAAGTTTGATAGTAGAGCAATTTCAAGGGAATTACCTTAAGTCAGATCTCTTATGAACGACAAATTGAAGCCTGAAAGAGAGCTTATTTGCCCTCATTTGTTCGCTGATGTCAGAATCGTAAGTGAAGTAACAGCCCTTACGTAAGTGCAATCCGGTATCAAGCCAGAATTCAGGATTTTCGCAATTTCTTCAGAGGCTTCGCCGCTAGAACAAAGCTCTCGCGCCCCAAAATCAATCTAGCGGTAAGCGTAATGGTTTTGCATATCTTTTCATTTTTACACCATGCATTTTAAAATCACTTCTGATCCTTGCAATCTGATTAGCTCTCAGCAATGTAATTTATTCACGTATCGCACTATTGTTTTTTCTTCTGAATCGCACATTTTTATTTTTTTTTTATTATTTAATAGTTTTTATTGATTTTCGATATTAGATATCTAAATTACAAATTACAATTGTTACAACTTCACAGACAATAACAGCAACGAGTACTCAGAAGGAAACTAAATAACTAAATAAATAAATGATAAATAATGAGATATGAGTGAAAAACAACAACAAAAAAAGGAAATAAAAAACAAACAAATGCGATGCTACTGTATAAAATTAAATGAATATAAGGCTTTGCTGGTCGAGGCTATCTAATTATCATTGTATTATTGCATTGATTAACTTCTCCCACTTTTTAAAATGCGCAAGAAGCTTGTTTTTCTCCCTAGCGATATGGAGCTCGATATTGTAAACACGCCTTGTTCTCGCTATAAAGCCTCTAAGTGTAGGTACGCTATTCAGACATCTCCTACTGTAGATATAATACTTCCCTAATAACAGAATGTGATTGATTAAAATGAAGTCATTTACAATGTTGAACTTTCCAAAGATCAAATCTGACTCATCCATTGTTCCAACAAGGACGTTGTTATCTCTTAGCCAGGACAAGACGTGTTTCCAAAAATCTGAAGATATCTTACAGGAGAACAATAAATGCTCGACGGATTCCGCAGCCTCCTGACAGAAAGTACAGCTTGGTGATTCAACCAGACCAATGCGACTGAGTTTTTCATTCGTAAAGACAATGCAATTTAGGATCTTGTATTGAAATTCCCTGATCTTAGATTCTAAAGTGGTTTGAAAGGCTAAGGAATAAACTTTCTGCCAACTGATTACAGTGTTTGGGTACTTGTTGGTTAATTTTTGTTTAGCAGTGGGTGGAATCTGTTTTTTCCGCAGAAAAAATTGGTAGATCTGTTTAGAAGAGGCGTCAGAAATTGGTACTAAATTGTCACTTTCCATCCTTATAGTTGGGATATTTGGAAGAGGGTCACTCACTGACGCATCCACAGAGGCTTTCACAACAGAACGCCATTCTGCAGGAATTGAGTTGATAATACTCATGAGAAAAAATCTTTGTTCTGGATTTACAAGTGGGTTGGTACCATACGAGAAGGAATGGTTTTCCGTTATCAAATCTCCTATCTTTACAAAGCCTAAATTTACTATGTCCCTTCTGTACATTGATTTTTTGTCATAACAGAGAAATTGGTTATTCCAGATGAGCTCATTAATTATTTCTCGGTAACTACTTGGTGTTATCCCGTTTAAATCTGACCACGCATCAAAGCATTCCTTGTAATAATCCGGCAGGCTGATTTTCAATTTAGAAGTGTGAAAATTACAATGTAAAACAAAACGTCCTCCAACTGGTGAAAGAAGCTTGTCTAGAATTGTTTTCCAAGTGCTTTGATAATCTTCCAAAAATTTCTTTAAACACGTTATTCGTTTTGCACCAATCATCGAGTCAATGTCCAGCATCTTGAGTCCACCCATTCCAATGTCAGAAATTAGTGCATGGCGCTTCACTTTATCTTTTCCGTTCCAAATAAAACTGTAAAGAATTGAGTTCACCTCCTTAATTAATTCCTTAGATGTCGGTATAACAGATGCTCTAAACATGAACTTCGGGATAGCAAAAGTTTTGACTATTTGTATTCTTCCTAAAAGGGAGAGGCCTCTCCATTTCCATAGACTGACTGATTTTTTTATACTTTTCAAAGTTTCCCTAAAATTAAGGTTGTCCCTTTGTCTTACGTCATAACCAAAATATATTCCCAAAATTTTGATAACTACGCAAAAATTGTGTTTTGGAAAGTCTGATTCTTGCAAGGAATTATTCCCTAAAGCTAAGATTTCAGTTTTTTCATCGTTCACTTTTAATCCAGAACACTCACCAAAAGATTCAAGAACGCAAAACAAATTTAAATAGGATGTTTTGTCTTTTAAGATGCAGGTCATGTCATCTGCAAACAGGGATAGTTTGATAACTTCGTCTCCTATTTTAAGTCCCTGTATACTGCTATCCTCTCTTATTCTAATAGCTAAAGTCTCAAGCGTTAATATAAAAAGGTAAGGAGAGAGTGGGTCTCCTTGTCTGACTCCTCTCCCTAATGGAAAAGGACCAGTCGTAAAACCATTATTCATTACACAGCTGGATGAATGCTTGTAAAGAACACGTATCCACTGAATAAAAGATGGACCAAAATTAAATTTATGCAGAGTCCTAATTAAGAAATTGAAATTCACTGTATCGAACGCTTTTTCAAAGTCGATTGCTACCAAAATTCCCGACCATCCATTTCGTTTAGAATAATCAACAATATCGTCGATTGATCTAACTGCATCAAAAATGGACCTACCTTTGACAAATGCATTTTGATTTGAATGAATTAAATTAGGCAAAACTTTTTCTAGGCGATTTGCCAAAACTTTGGAAATTATTTTGGTATCGACATTTATTAGCGATATAGGTCGCCAATTTTTAATTAATCTCTTATCTTTTCCTTTTTTTTCAATTAGTGTAATTATAGCCTGTTTTTGGGAATTGGAGAGTTCTCCAAACTCGAAAGAATAGTTAACACAATCTACAAGATGTTTTCCGATCAAAGGCCAAAAAGCCACGTAAAATTCAATTGTTAGTCCGTCGTTACCAGGAGTTTTATTCTTTTGAAAGGATTGGAGAACTTTAAAACATTCATTATACTCTATCTTCCCTTCACATACGTTACGTAATTCTTCAGTCAAAGTTGGAAATTCTTTTAGGTCGTCTAAAAAGGATGACGAATGACCGCTATTTTCCTCACTATAGAGATTGGAGTAAAACAATTCTAGCTCATTCATAATTGTTTTGGGATTAGTTGTAGTTGTTCCGTCACCTGTAACAATGTTCCGTACACAGCTTTTTTTCTTATTTGATTTTTCTAAATTGAAGAAATACTTGTTATTTTTTTCACCTTTTTCATACCAATTTGCACGGGAACGGATAATAGCACCCTGAGTAATATAATCATAGAGATCATCGTATTCTGCTTGTAAACATTCTAGTTCTTGAACGTTTTCTTTCGACGGGTCATCTTCACAATTTTTGGTACAGTTCTGTAATTTTTCTTCCAAATCTTTGACCTTGGCTTTCCTACTGTGAGCTTTTTCTTTGCTATACTTGATAGTGAACTGTCGAATTTTATATTTTAACAAATCCCAAAGAACGCGCTTATCAACAGCCTCTTTAAATTCTTCAAGCCATTTTTTAATATTTTCATCGAGAAGAAAACGATAATCACTGTCATTCACTAAGGTAGAATTAAATTTCCAAAAACTTGGACCGCGTTCACCATCCCCCACGCCATTAATTAGTAATGTTATCGCAGAGTGATCCGATTTAATAGATGGTTTTATATCCACGGAGACGACATCATCCTGTAAACCATCGCTTATCAACCAAAAGTCTAAACGTCTCTGGATAACTGGAGTTTTTTGACGCCAAGTAAAACGCTTCTCTTTGGGATGCCTGACACGCCATATATCTAACAAATCGTGCTCCAAACAAATATCTTCTAAGACTTTGACAGAATCTTTCACTTTCTTAAGACCACCACTCCCGTCTAATTCTTGATCAAAAATCACATTGAAATCTCCACCAATGATCACAGAAAAGTCCGAGAGAGTAAACGAACTATTAAGCTCCTCCGAAATTGTTTTGAAAAAATCGCACTGCTCAGAACATTTATTTGGTGCATAGATGTTTAAAAGTAAAAAAGGAGAATCCTGGATCATAGCCTCAAGAAGAATATAGCGGCCTTGTGAATCAACCTTAATCGATTGCAATTGGAAGTCCAACTGTTCTTTTACAAGAATAAGAACGCCCTTGCTATGACCAGTTCCGTGCGAAAAAAACATATCACCTTTCCATTGTTTTTTCCAAATATTTTCCACTTCTGAGGTACTATATGTTTCTTGAAGGAAACAGATATCCGCTGAAGATCTCGCCAACCAATTGAAAAAAGCCTTCCTTCTATCAAAAGTGCGAAGACCACGAGCATTTAAAGACAAAAGGTTAAAATTTATGTTTTTTCGCCCCATATCCCAAGAGATAAAGCCATCCAAATCAAGTGAGAAAAGCAAATGTTATCACTCCTTGAAAGCGCGAACGGCAAGTAGAATTTACCGATAGCAGCATGCGTATACAAAGAATAAGAATAAGAAACGAAAAGAAAAACACCAACTATAAACATTAAACTAAACAAACACATACTTCTTTAAGAGGCCGTAGAACAAAATATGTAAATTACGACCTTTGAGACTTGGGACTAAGTAAGGAAACGGAATTTGAATAAATTCTTCTTTGCTCCCGAAAAATAACCATAGCCTTAACGGATTGCAAAATTTACCTCAAAGAAAATGCAGACCGATACTAGGATACGTTACACATCAAAATAAATAAGTTTTTCTTTAAATATGAACAAAAATCTGTCTTTCATCAGAACTCAGTGTGAGACTCAGGGTAATGTTAAAGTATTATACGTCAAATCCTAAACAAATATATATATTGACCGTCAATGATTTACAACGGAACGAACACTCCATCAATATAGAGTTTATCCGGCTCGCGCCAGCTAAAATATCCAGTCTTGCCTTCTTCCCTGGCCTTCTTCAGCTTGGGCCACTGCGCCTTTCTTCTGTCCCTAATTTCCTTTGGTAAATCCACGAGCACCTTGAAATCTAGCGAGCGGCTCATTTCTTTCGCTCTTTTAAAGATATATTCTCTATCTTGGAAACGTAGAAAACGGGCTATGATAGGTCTTGTCTGGTTTGACTTCTTACCTACCCTATGAATTCTTTGGAACTCAATTTTCCTCACCTCCTCAATGTTAAGCTTCTTCTCCAGGAGTTGATAAATCACTTCTTTCGTATCTTCCTCGTCTGCCATCGATTCTGGAACTCCAAGAAAGCGAAGATTCTCACGCCGGTTATATAACTCTTGGTACATAATTTGGTCTTCCAAGCCCTTAATTCTCTCCAAGTGAACTCTTTCTTTGCTTCTTAACTCCTGCACTTCGCTGTTAAGATAGGATACTCCTTTATCCATCGCATAGATGTCATCTCTAAGCTTCTTGGCGTCCCCTTGTACTTTATCGACCACATTCTCAAGCTTATTAACCGTAGTCTTCAGGTTGTTTACTGTCTCTATCACTGTTTCAAGTTTAGACTCTAAACTTTCTAGCTTACATAGAATGAGCTTCAGTTGCTTTGTAACATCTTCCATGTTTCTCGACTCTACGAGCACTTGGGCTTCTTGGTTCTCGTCAGCGATGGCGTCGCCTTGAAAGGCGTCAACCAAATTTTGTTCGTTACAGATTCTCTTTCCTTCAGGTGAATTCGTTTCGCTGTCTGAGTTACTGGTTCTTGTCTTCCTTTTCGGCCAGTTAAAGAGGTCTCCCATGTACAGAAAATCTTGCAATAAAGTCAAAATTTCGGGAGCGAGAAGAAACACGTCCTCACATGTTGAAAGCTCGACCCAATCTCACCAGCTTTTATTATCATGCCTATTATCTACTGGTTCACAGCCAGAGTGCTGGTCGAATGTCAAGAGACACCGTGTCCATGGCAACGTGCGGGTACGTTCTTCACGGAATGAAATCGGAAAAGCCATCTGGCCTCGCTTTGGTGGCACTATGGTAGCTGCTGTGCAGTGCTTTGATCTGACCGTTATCGCGACTTCATACCTCATCGTGTGCGGTTCGCTGATGAAATCTGCTTTCCCGTCAGTACCACTGACACCAACACTGTGGACGTGCATTGCGGCCGCTGTGGTTCTTCCATCGACACTTTTGAAGTCGCTGTCTCAAATTGCCTGGCTGAGCGTCATTGGAATTGCAGCTTTACTGGGGACTGCCGGGGTTATTCTGTGGTACGGGGCCACTCACCAGTCACAGTGGAATCTCAAGAATCTCTTGTTCTGGGACACACAGGGGTTCCTTATTTCCCTGGGGATCATCATGTTCAGCTACGGCTCAGCCCCCATAGTGCCTTCTGTCGAAGAAAGCATGGCTAACAGATCTAAATTTGGACGAGCTTTAGCACTCGCTTATATCGCTGCAGTCTTATTCAAGTTAACCTTTTCTATTTTTGGTTTTCTGTCGTTCTCTTTTTCCACGGATGAAATTGTTATTAACAATCTTCCTAACAGTCCGCCCCATATTACTGTTAGCGTGGTGTTTGTCGCAAGTTGTCTATTTTCATATGCACTGCCACTTAATGCAGTTTTCCAGTGCATCGAAGATTCCAACACTTATTTTTTACTGCAAACAAAACTACGGTTGCCGGAATTCGTTTGTTTCGCGGGGCTCCGGGTTTTCTTTGTTTCTGTCACGCTTATAGCAGCAGCCTTTATTCCGCATTTTGGTTTTTTGACGTCTTTCTTCGGGAACTTATCGCTGCCGCTATTCAACTGCATTCTGCCTTGTGCGGCTCATTTGTTTCTCAGGAAAAAGGATTTAAGCTGCTGGCAGAAAACTCTGGATTACGTTATGATTTTGTTTGGTGTCCTGGTGTCGATTTTTGGAACCTTCGTTTCAACCAAAGCATTGTATGAAGTACTTAGCCAATGAACATCAAAGCCGGACTGTAGTCTCAGTCATGGCTTTAAGTAAGAAACAGTTTTATAAAAGAGATGCCATCTTTAAATCTTAACACATTGATGCTATTCATTTAGAAGAGAGAAGATAACTAATATATTTAGAGCGTTTATTTTTTCTATTTGAGCAAATTACTGTTGTCAGTTGCGTGGTAAAATAAAGGAATGGGAGTGAGTGGTAGTGAGGGAAGAAGGCGTTACGATTTATGGGAAAGGCGAAAGCTTGATGGTAACACAACCTTTTCGAAATCTTTAACCACTAATATACCATTTTTTGACAGAAAAGGTAATTCTGTAATAATACCCTCCTAGCCTCTTCTATATTCTCATTTTACCATGCCTACACTAACAGAAACTTCATCTCTTTTCTGTATCCCTGTACTTAATTAAAGATTCAGACAATGGGACTGTACGGTGAGACATGTTTTAAACAGCCCCATACCTACAGGATAGTTTTTCCGCGCTTTTCTGGACCCCGTGGTGAAAGCCCCTCTAATGTAACTCCCATCGGAAAATGGTGTCACTTTCGGGTGGAGACGGTCGTACCTTAGCAGGACTGCTGTCAGTATGACATGACAGTAATGGTATAACCAGTGCAGAACCAGAGCATCGTGAATGAACTAGACTTGTGAAAAATTCTGAGACTTCGTCCGCAGTAATGAGTTTTTCCTGATACGTTAAGCGTTTTCGCTTAACCGTGAAAACGCTCCTCTCCTTCTCTTACGTTTTTTTAGCGTTTTCCTCTTCAACACTTAAACTTTCGAAAATGTTATAAAAGAAAACACCACAATTGTCATTTGTACATGCGCGTATAATGTAATGTCATCAGCGTTTTCCGCGAATGCCTCCGACAACCCCTGGATGGGATGCTTGTCTATCGCAGGGTTACCTCCCAGCATCATTTATACACCTGGGTGGAGAGAGTCACTGAGGCACAGGCTTAATTTCGTAATTCCTCACATTTTGTTCATACTCGCTAATTATTATAATAATCACGCAATCTAATGATTTCTTTTTGAAATTCCATGCAGCCAATTATGTAGCTAACCTTGTCACAGTCGTTTTAATGAAAACAATCCTCCGTGTTCTTGTTCATATGACATTCGTTATGTACGTGTATGTCCATATATTAAAATTAATGTTTTTTTTTTACTAAAACGGAAACCAAACATGTGGGCTATTTTCTTCTTATCTGACCTCTTGGCCCGGAAAAATAACAGTAATTTCATTCAAAAAAGAAAAAGGATTCAAGAAAATGCAACTGAATTTGACGATTGGCGTCACGCTAAGGAAGATCAAATCTTATTTTCAACAAGTACTTTTTATTATTACAGGTAATTTTCGTCGAAAACGATCATAAAAGTATTTCAAGAAATGCACAGAAATTTTCCTTTAGTGTTGGTTATGTTTTTGAGATGGAAACTACAATGTTCAGGCTCTTTAGATATACACTCGCAATGTGATATGTCTTGGGTCATTGGTCATAGCCAGCCAGCCAATAAATCGAATATTTTAATAAAATATTCATTCACCACAGGCTTGTCATTTCGAGTGACACCTTATCCGAATCGAATAGGACAAAGGGAGTAATGTGGTTGCATGCGTGTCGGCCTCGGTAACTGTTTACCGGGTGATATTTGGACTGGTTTACTCATTAGATTTCTAATACTAGTGTCAAACGAAGTTTGCTTGTGTTGTTGGCTGATTGAGTGCGTTTTTTGTGAAGCTCTTAGATGGTAAACTCAAGATTTCACAATGCCAATGGCTTTGACCGGTTCGGCTTCGTCGATGAAAGATAAAAGGAGTTACAAAGACCTTCAAGAACTGCTACTGTTGCACAGACGCTATGAAGAAAAGGCTGTACGTATATTTAGAAAAGGATTATCAGACACAAACAGAACTGATCATGATGAGAAGCACGCGACACAGACTTGTAAACGCTTGGGGAATCCAGCGACAAGCAAAGACTTAACAGAAACGCGCACTCGACACAAGAAACCTTCATCGACCTCATCAAGTCTGCACCGTGGGGACTTAACGAAACCGATTTATCTTAATGATCAGGAATATTTGAAGCAGCTTCTTCTGAAAAGTGAGGCTAATGGCAATGTTAATGACGAGCACAATGTGACTCACTTCGAGGATCGCGCTCAACTTATTTTACCGAAATTGGAGGGAATACCGCCAGAAAATAAAGAAATATTTTACACAACGCTTCCAAAAATGCCGCCGTTACCAAAACTCAGGGACAGTAAATGTAACACGGTTAAACCGCACAGAAAGAAGACACACAATCGACAATCTTCTCGACGCAACGAGCCCAGCACGTTTGCAGCAGAAACGTGTTTAACCGTTCGACAGTTGCCTAGAGACCATTTTATGCTTCACGACTTGTCTTCAATATCAGCCGTTCAACAATTTCCACGTATCTCACAGCCGCGAGAAATAGACCTCTCTTCGGAGGCAATAACCACTGACGAAGGGCATCTTTGGCTAGTGCCTTTTGTAAATATTGAAATTCCACCCTATCGTTTAGCAAAGTGGAATGAACTTGAGAACGGAAGTTCTTCGACGGTGGAAGTTAGATACAAAGAATCGCAAAATGGTGTCAGTTCAGATAAGAGGGAAATCGAAGATTCGCAGCCAAAATATAAAAGAAACGTTCATTTCAGTGAATTTCTTCACGAAATTCATCTTTATTCTCCCATCTCAACACATAGCAATAAGTCGGCGAAAGAAGATGGCAACGATATCAATAATTAATGACTGTTGTCCTGAAATATTTAAATATAGGTAAAATATGACATTTATTTTGCAGTGTGTGCAAAAGAGAGAAATATTAATATAAATATCGCCCTAATTTCTTCACTAAGTATTTTTCAAGACCTTATAAATTTACGGTTCATTTCTATCAGTACTTTGAACTTGCTGAATATCAGAATTTTATTCAATGAAACTCCAGTACCACTTTACTCAGTTGAAGAAACAAACGTGCTGATTTTCTTCTCTCTTTCTATAGGACTATGATACTTTTTAATGGCCATATTTTAGGTTAAGTATATGCTTTGTATAAGAAAGATTTATCCTATATAATTACCCGCAGCCCTTACAAAATTGCATGTATTATAATGAAATGAGCCTAATTTTATCGCGTGACTTTTTTTGCAACAAATTTTGAAATATCAATTGTTACTTACTACAGACTGTCCTATGCTCCTTTGTACATGTGTTTCTAACACTCTCCCTTTCCCTTCCGTAGTCTTCATGATATTCAGTTAAATTTTACTTTAGAAGCTATGGAGGTAAATTTCTCTGATTTTGTAACAAAGTCTTTAATCTAAAAAGTTATACTGAGTGTCTTAACTTCAATGACAAAATTGATCATTTTCTAGCTAGTTGTTTCAAGCTTGGCCGAAGATTTTATACTGATCCGGGAATGAGTGAGTGATGTTTTAATGAACTAATGAACTAAAAGTTATACTTATAAAACTTTTCAAGTATTATAGTTCACATAATATTTGAAGTGACTACCTGCAATGGTAGTCATAGAATAATATTTTTAAAATGCTGCACAATACGGGGAACTAAGTCCTTTCAAAAGCCACTATAATATAGATTCTGTTCACGACACAGTTTGTGTACATATATATAGACCGAAAGTCTCACCCACACCAAGAAAATATATTTCGCTCAAAATTTGCTCCCATCATTTGTAGGAGAACTCGATTTTGCTGTTTAGCTGCCTCACAAGTATTTCAAAACAGCTGTATGTGTGACTTTGCAGCAACCGTGAGGAAAAATAAGTTGATCATTCCTAAATTCTCTACTCTTGTAGTCAATGGACGTTAATCGTCCTCTGACAGCTGATACCTTACCATCAACCCCTGAGGTAGCTTGATATCAATTTGTCGAACCGGTGTAGGTGGGGGTTGGGGAATTGTTTGCTCGGCCTGTCCTTTTTGCATTCTCTTGGGTTCAAGTTTAAGGGTCTTCAAACCAGTAGTAACTTGCATAGTTTCCTTGACTGCGTTTCGCTTCAAATCGTTGTTAATGTTGGAGTCTCCGCCTTGTGGTAAAGATTCCTTGGTTAACCGCACACCCCAGCCATTTAAGAAGCAACTTTTAGGTACTTCAATTGTGTCAATTTTGCTTTTACTTTCACGCACTGACTTGACTTTGTAGCCACTTGGCCGAGCGGAGAAAGTAACACGATTAATTCTCATGTTCGTTAAGTACTCCTTAGTCGGTTTCTGCCTGTTTGGTTTGTTTGCGTTCTCACCAAAGTCTTTTCTAAGGCACTGAATACATTTGTGAGGATCATTGGTGCAGAACATCCCTGATGTCGATCTAGAAATACGTTCTTCGCACACCGGGTTAATTTCTCTTGAATTTATCATATTATCTCTCTTTGATTGAAGTATTTCTTGTGCGGTGACTGAGGAACTTGTCACTCGATAAACCTGTAACGGTGCACGACCCGTTCGAACGCCTTTCTTCTCTTGTTTACGCTTCACAATCCGTGCTTTTATCTTTTCTCTGGACATGCTTGGAGTCTTTGGTTGCAAAGATAGAAAATATTGTTTCTCTGGAGTTCTTCTAGCTCTGGTGAGTTGTTCCTCGTGTCTCGGCTTCAACTCTTTAGTCCATAAAATTCCGTCGTTGAGTTTATGTCCATTTTGTCTTGTGTTTCCCTCATGTGGCATCAGCGAAGTGTGCAAATATTTAAGCCTTCTTAATGCTTGCTCAATCGACTGGTCTTTTGATGTCGTTTTGCTTATAACCTTTGCATCCATTATCTTGCAATTAAACCCCAAATCATCGGAATCCTTCAAAAATGATCCACAAACGTTTTTAAATGCACGGTTACAATTATTTTTCTTGTATTGATGTCCCACGCCACTGAGTGAGTTACCAAACAAACAATAATGCATTTGTTTGACAAGTTTGACAAAAGAATTCTTTTCTTGTTGAAAGCCAATAAGATTCATCGAAGTTAATAGTTGCGGAATATTTATTAGCACACGAATTACCGCAACACAATTGTTTAACAAATAAGTGTAATAACTGATTGTTGTGTCCACAGTTATGTGTGCGGTTTAACTTGAGCGAACGGAAAAGTAATTACGTTTTGATGGGTTTAGTGTTGCCTGATTTGTCAAGTTAACTTTTAATTACTAAAAGTTGCTGGTAAGACTAACTGGTTAGTGACTCGTGTTGGAGATCGCGTTTAAATACTAAACAGTCTAATCGAGATCAAACTGTGTGAAGTGTTTATAAGTAAAATGCCATCAATCAAGACCTTGTTATGATTGTTTTATACTGTAATGATAACTGACCTTCGTTGCGTTTAATTTAACTTATCAGCTATGTAAAAAATGGTTAAAAGTTAAGATGCGGAGCTGCGTACACCTTTCAAATTGCCTAAGTTCTTTGTTCTTTATTATAAGGGTCGTCTCCATCAGCCGCAAGTCGTTTAACCATCTGTAACTTTGTCATTACTATTTATTTAAAATGCAGTTCGATTCTTTGATTCGAGCTCTTTTAATACTTATTGTATTAGTAACAATAGTTTTTTTTTTCAAAAAAAGAAAAAACTTTGTATGGAAGTCATCTTTTTCCTAAATATATTGGTTTTCTATCATTCCTGGAAAAATCTTAACTACTTATCAAACGAGAGAGAGGTCTTAACAGGGAAAATCTAAACCCGAGACCTTGCCGTATTGACCGTGCGACAGCGCCGGGTCATTACGGCAAAGCAAAGACCGAACGTTCGAGGTTAACAAGTTGTTTGTTAGGTGGCTTTTTGCTTTGGTTTGTACGCGGGCCCGTAATCGGCCATTGGGCACTGATTATGGGAGAATAATCAGAGCTCGCTTTCTATCGGCTACAAACACAAGCCATAGTATCAAAATCCATAAAAGATACTGGAAAGCCAAGAAACGCCCAAGCCGCACCCGGGGGCAGGAGCAGCCATGTGTGGTGTCAAAAGTTATGGTATTTGAAATAGTTTATAGAGTTTGACCGTTGTCACCGTTTTGGTCTGAAAAGGATGACATTCTTGCCAGGGAATTGGGCCTGTTGCCTTGGATGAAACTAAATTTTTCCCTATTAAAATAGGGGACTTTTGAGCTTTTAATATAAAATGTTGATGCGATTCGACACTTACCTGGTTGGCTGAAACCAATAAAATATTAAAGAAGTGCACTGATTCTGGAAGTCTGAAATAGAGTATTGATATTTAAACCGCACTTGCCTGACTCAAGTTGTAT
>OFEN01000113.1_pt1:0-7500 | contig 13285 bp, 6 predicted proteins | sample 1521081 | NCBI WGS metagenome assembly OFEN01 (sample SAMN04272335, study PRJEB24112) | coral metagenome | biome: Coral reef; feature: Shallow seawater; material: Coral tissue | host: Coral | place: China: South China Sea | collected 2014
GAATTCTAGATGTACTTTGATTTCAGGTTGGGGTGAACTCTTTTCAAAGTGAGAAGACTAGTGTCCAGGCCGGCGCAGTCCCAAAGCTGACTAATTACGTCCCTTTAAAAACTGAATGGTTGGCTCTTTTATCAGTTGACAAATGAATCCTTCCTTGTGTTTTAGCACTGAGAGAGAAGATAAGGAGTCTGAGGAGAGGAAAAGCAACACACGAACCTTTCTAAGACACAGATTCTTGTCAAAAGATGAAGAGGCACAAAAAATTCCAGGTCTTACTTTATGCTTAATTATATACTGTCTATGAGGTGTAAGTAATTATTGAAATATTTAGATATGAAGTTCAATTAACATTTCTGTGTTTGCTGTACTGTTAGAAATACGCCCCTTTGGAGGGACCAGTGGCTAAACCAGATTGTTTTATTGTATTGGACCAGCTTAAGTTCTATAGCATTAACAACTGCGTTGCCAAATGGAAGGTTGGGTGCCTGAAATATCCAGGAGCTTCCACTATTGGCAGCCAGCTCCTAGATGGAGACCACTGTCATATCTGAAAGAGGGAGGGAAGGGAGGGGGAATACTTGAAGACTTGATCCCATGCAAAACAACGCTCGCTGTAAATACTATTGTTGTGAAGGCTGCCAACACGTCTCAGTCCAAGAACACTTGGATCCTGGTGCATACACATACATGTAATCAAATTAATAGATTGACATCAGTTTTTTATACACCTGTCCTCTTATTGATGATAAATATTGCATCATAACATTGTCAAAGTGACAGTGGAACCACAGTAAACTTTTGCAATGTTATGGCCAAAATTTATCGTCAAGAAGAGGACAGACGCATAAAAAACTGATGTCAATTTGTTTTTTACAATAACAAGACCCCAAATCAAATGCCAGGAGTAAATGAAGAGAAAACATGCAGCAAACTTGCTGTAAACGAAGATAAGTGAATTTTATTCACAATGACACAAACATTGTCAATAGCTTTTCTCACTTTTTGTTTGGCCACTTAAAAAGTCAATAAAAACCCACAGCTGAAAGTTGAACTGTTGAAAGCTTGCACAAATTAAAATTAATCTGTCTGTAATCTTATTGATGATAAAAATGAGCCAATCAGCTTAAGACAGTTACAGTAAAAACACTGCTGGCTACCACAGAAATGCAGGTGTTCTTTGTTGCTAAATACATTAAATTGCATTATATGCATTTAGTTGTAAGAATGTGGTGTTATATCAACATGATATCCCCTTGCAGTAGTTGATGATTTTCTTTACTCTCCCCACCTGTGTGTAGGGAAAGGTAACGCTGTAGGGCGTTTCGCTGGATTTCACATGGATTTAATAATCTCAAAACACGCACTATTGACTGTACATACAACTCGAAGGAGAGAACCGCGAACGAACGAAAGAACACATGATAGCAAGGCGTGTTAATCACGTGACCGATGTCACGGTAACGCCATATACTGTCCGTAACACTCCCCCCTGTTGACCAGATCATTACTTGGCTACCTAATTCTATCTGGTCAACACAACCATTACATAATAATCACTGAGAAAACTCAACACAACAATTATTCCTAGAGAAAGTTCACAGTTCATTAATTCAGATCCTCCAACCAGGTCTTCCTTCTTCGGTCGGCTTCAACTGCAGCCGCTCGTCGTGGACGGCTTTGTCTCGCCACTGGTTGCTCAACTTCAGTAGTAACTGGATCAGGATTCTGGCTTGAGCAATCATTGGACACTTGTTGCACAGGAACTTCACAATGGATCTCTAAAGGGTAAAGTCGCTGAACTGGGCGCTTAAGTTTCACAGATTTCCCTCCCTTGCTTCGGACTTCAACAACAGCTCCTCTGATACAGCTATCAGCTCCAGCGATGAGATCTAAAATCTTTCCAACTCGCCATTTTCCTCTGGGCTGATTTTCTTCATGCACTAAGACTACATCTCCAATGGATATGGCTGTGCTGGCGTCATTTTGACTTTGGTGACGATGGGCATTTCGCAGCTCGATCAAGTACTCAGTTCTCCATCTTTTCCAGAAGTGGTTCAGGATATTGCTCAGGTGCTGCATTCTTCTACTTAGGTCTCGTGGCTGGACATCAATGTCATAATCTGGAGAGTCACTTGTGTTACTGTCTGGAAGGCTCATTAGGCGTTGGCCACATAAGAGGTGTGACGGGGTGAGGGGTTCTTCAAAATCCTCGCTTGACACATAAGAGAGAGGTCGGCAGTTCAGAATAGATTCCACTTCAACAACTACTGTTAGCAATTCTTCGTAGGTGAGGATTGCACCACCAATTGTCTTCTTAAGGCACCTCTTCACAGACCTTACTAGCCTTTCAAAAATGCCGCCCCACCAAGGAGCCTTTTCAAGGTTGAAACACCAGTTCATCCGTGCCTTGGCAAAGTACTGTTTCACTTCTGGGTCGTTCATCAGTCGTTTGATTTCTCGTGCCGCCGACTTAAAGGTTTTCCCATTGTCAGACACCATCAACATTGGAGTACCACGCCGGGCGGAGAATCGTCTGAGGCTTCTCAAGAATGCAGAGGTGGTGAGACTTGGTACAAGATCCAAATGAATAGCCCTGGTAACGCAGCATGTGTAGAGACAGATCCATACTTTCTGCTGGGGACCAGTATGATTTTTGACATAGAGAGGGCCCGCAAAATCAACACCCGTGTAGGCAAATGGTGGACACTCCTTTACCCTGAACTCTGGGAGGGGTGGGGATGGTGGAGCTTGATATGGCCTTCCTTCGAGTTTCCGGCAAATTACACACTTGTACAGTAGCTTCTTTACAAACTGCCTGCCCTGTACAATCCAAAATCTTGCTCTTAGTTCTGTAAGGGTCAGCTTCACACCACCATGCATGACTCGTTTATGGCTGTCCTGGACTATCAGGGATGTGATGTGATGGCCTTTATCCAACAAAATAGGGTGCTTTATTGAAGATGGTAAGTCTGCCTTCGACAGACGACCATTGCATCTCATGATCCCTTGGCTATCACTAAAGATACCAAACTGCTTTCTCCAAATTTCGAACTTGGGATTCTTGCTTAATGACCTCTGAACTTCTTTGATCCAGATGGTTTCGGCGTCCACCATTTTGTCTTGAGCAGCAGATTCCTTTGGCGAAGAGATGTTCTTCTTCAGGGATGACTTCATGGTCTTTACAAACTTGAGAACCAGGGCGGTAACTCTTAGCAGTCTCTGCAGGTCACTAAAGTCTTCTGCTCTCATGATATGCGCTATACCACAAGGTTCAGTTGCTGCAAGAAATAAAGATGAGGTTTGGCACTTTACTTTCTCCTCAGCTCTCACTTCTACGAAACATTCTTCAGGGATGTGTGTACTGTTAAACACACTCTTGGTGTCTTCCGTAAAACATGTTAACCACTTCGGACCTTCCTTCCAAAGGGGACACTTTGAGAGCTCCACGGGACTCAATCCTCTTGAGGGGATATCGGCTGGGTTATCCTTTCCATTACAGTGCTGCCATCTACTTGCTGGAACAAGGTTCCTGATCTCATTTACTCGGTTTCGGACGAATTGCTTCCACTCTCTTTCCTCGCCCTTAATCCAAAACAATGTTACTCTCGAGTCAGTCCAACAGGTCATGTTTGTAATTGTTACATCGAGCTCTAAAGCTTCCTTAACATGTGTAATAAGTCTTGCTAGTATCAAGGCGGCAAGAAGCTCTAGTCTTGGAATAGTTAGTTCCTTCACAGGGGCAACTCTGGACTTGGAGGCAACCAACTTGACATAGCCTCCAACGGTCGTTGTCACGTGCAGATAGACAACTGCAGCATAGGCTTTATTGGACGCGTCGCCAAACCCATGAAGACTACAACTGACAACCTTGTCTTGAATTCCTTGGAAATAGCATCGTGGCATCGAGAGTGATGTTATACCTTCTAACCCATTTAGGAGCTTGCGCCACATCTTCAACAAATTGCCATTCAGGGGGTCATCCCAACCAATTTTCGTTTTGCAAAGTTCCTGGAAGAACAATTTGAACTCTATGATGATTGGTGAAAGGAATCCAAAGGGATCATAGAACTTCGCAGCAACGCTAACAACATTTCTCTTGGTGGGTTGCAAGTCTCTTGCATAGTTCGCTATTTCGGTCAAATCAAAGATGAATACATCCTTCAAGGGGTTCCAGCGTACTCCAAGCACCCTTTGTTCCGCGCTGCTAGATTCTTCTACTCCACCAAGCATGCTCTTAGCATAAGTCTCGTCCTCTTCTGACACAACATTCCTTTCCAGAAGAGCTTGGGATGACTGTGCATGCCCAGGTTCAACACTAGATGTATCGGTATTAGACCTTCTGGCTTCATTACACTGGATTCTGTTTGTTAGTTCAGGGCAATTTGACACAAACTTCCTTAGGTTGAATCCTCCCTCAGCAAGCCTGAGCTTGGATTTCAGATACAGTTCATAAGCCGCGTTGACCTCAGACGCTCCAGAACTTAGGTCATCGACATAAATTGAGCGAAGAAATTTCTCCACAAATTCAGGATCGGCTTCCTTGTACTGTTCAATGTGATGCTTGATTGTGGCATTTAGCAGGAAAGGACTGGATGAGACTCCAAATACAACGCGAGTGAACCTCAGAACCACTATTTCTGGTGAGAACTTGTCTATGTCATCAACCCATAGGAATCGTAACACGTCTCGATCTTCCTCTGTCATTCCCACCATCAGAAATGCCTTTTCCACATCACCCGTCAAGGCCACTTGATTAACGCGAAATCTCAAAAGTACATCAAATATGTTCTCCGCAAGGGGTGGACCACTGTACACGCAATCATTCAAGGCTACACCGTCAGATTTCGCGGAAGCATCGTAGACAACTCTGAGCTTGGTTGTTGACTTGTCGGTCCTTATGACTGCATGATGTGGTATGTAGTGAACCCTACCAATTTCTCCTTCACTAGGCTTCTCCACAACTTCAACTATGCCTCTTAGTAGCTGTTCCTTTATTACAGAATCGTATTCCCTCAGGACTTCAGGCTCTTGGCGAAGACGTTTAAGAAGGTTCTCTAGGCGCTTCCTGCTTAACTCATAGTTGTCTGGAAGACTGGGATGTGGTGTTTTCCAGGGTAGATGGACTTCATATCTGTTGTTCTTAAAGGAAATCTGCTCTTGGAATTCTTCATACAATGTCCTTGGTTTAATGCCGAGTGATTCTAGTTCCCAGAATGTCCTTAAATTTCCATCCAGGGTCTCGTTAGTAACATCAACAGGGTTTACTGCACTCTTTAGAACATGTGTTGTGACGAGATTACTTTGCTGCATGTCAGCTTGTATTCCCTCTGGAATTGGACCTGACAACACCCATCCAAGTTTGGTTTCAATAGCAATGGGGCCATGCTCCCCCCGTACCACCCTGCCAGACACTAGACTCCAATACTGGTCTGAACCAACCAGAATATCAACCTCAACATTGTCTTCACCAGTACCATAATCCGCAAGTTTAAGTCCCGTTAAATGAGCATATGCGTGGGTAGCTTCTGCAATAGATTGGCTCTGCAGAGGGTCGCAAATGATGGGAACAACAAAAGCTGATAGTTCTACACCTTCCCCTTGATCAGTGGCAACACAGAGTCTAACAACATCCACACACTGCATGTTCTCCTTCGTTGAGCCAAATGTCTTAATAGATATCCTTTGACTGCTTTCAGCTGGTAAATTCAGATGCTCTCTTAGCCTTGCACTTACATAGGTTCGTTGACTTCCACTATCCAGGATGAGTCGGGCTTTCACTTTGGCTGCTGAGTTTCCGGGCTTGTAGGTAAGTGCATTGGCTGTTTGAAGAAGGACTGGAGTAGAGGCGCTGACGTATAAGGCTGTGAGGTTCTGTCTTGAATTCCTCGAACGGTTCTGGACCTGTTCCTGTGTGGGTGCGGCTCTGGAGGAATTTACACCAGAGTTGGGGCCACTTTCGTTACTGCCTGAGGGGCAATAGTTCCCAGATTGCCTTTGAGGATGTTCTTGCTTGGGTGTTGTTCTTGAATTGATACTACTGTTGCCATTGGATGTACAAATGCTGATATGGTGTTTACCCTTACACTTGAAACATTCATGCTTTGAAGGACAGTTTTTGCTGAGATGATCCTTTCTAAGGCAAACAAAACATCTCCCTTGTTTGATGAGAATATCCTTGCGGGCAGCAGGATTGGTTACCATTTTGCAGGAGTTAGAGGGATGGCTCTGCTTACAGTACGTACAAGTGGGTCCTGAGTGTTTCGTAAATAAGGCAGATGTAGTTGTACGCATCTTGAAGTTTGGAAATGCCTGACCTTCAGCTGATAACTGAGACTCGTCATGAAGGACTGAACGCTCTCTGGCTTCCAACTCGTTCTCTAATACATGCATAATAGTATCGAGCTGCCATTCTTGATCCTTTATTTCTCTACTAATAATCAATCGCAGCTCCTGAGGCAGCTTGCTCATAATAATCGATGACAGTAAACTTCCGTAGGAGCCTGAAGGGAGTCCTAGAGACTTAAGGCTTCTTACATGAGACTCTAAAGTGTCATACAGTTCCCTTAGCTTTCTTGTGTCTTCATTTATCACTGGGCTGACATTAACAAGAATATCCATATGGCGATTTATAATCTGTTGTTTGTTTCCGAACCTCTTCTTAAGGATTGCAATTGCTTCTTCGTAATTGGATGCGGTGAGAGACAGACCAGAAATGGCATCAAGAGCTGGTTTCATGAGAAGTGAGTTCAGATAATTGAACTTGTCAATAGGAGCCAATTTAGGATTCTTGTGGATAGAGGATTCAAAGGCATCCCAAAAGGTGGGCCATGTACTAACTTCGCCATCAAACTTTTTCATGTCCAGTTTAGGTAATTTAACTCGAGGGCCTGTTTCTTGTATAGATGAATTGGCTGCAGGAATACTATTAGGAAGTTGGGCAGAGTGATTTAAGGGTTCAAAATTTCCAGGAACAACTTCTGTAGATACATTAAGGCTTACTGGCGATTCAACAGAGTCACTTGAGGGTTTAACATCACTAGGATCAGCAGATACAGAAGGGCTTACCGGTGTCTTGTGTTTTGGCGCGTCCACGCTCTTCGTGGGGGGTCTCGAAGTTTCCAGAAAATCTTCAATCCTTGTAATTGTGAGTTGAATCAACTCATTTACAAGATCTGCTTCGCGGATTTCGTCTTCAATTTCCTCCTCTTCCACATTTGACAGGATTTCTTCGTCTAAAGCCTTCAGGGTTCCTAATTTGGCGCGCAGAGATTCCCTTTGCTGGCGAAGCTTCGACACATGCAGTGCTGGCGCTTGTTTGTACTCGTCCAAGTTAACATCGACAGTCCCGGTATCCAATTGCTCGTTAACTTCATAGGCGATGCGTTTAACGGTGGTTCTGTGTCCTTCACGTGTAGCCCTTTTCCTTGAAAGTTTCCCTTTGGGTGGCATCACTTGACAGGTAGTCGACTCGAAGAATGAAGAAATATCCAGAGCACGTGC
>OFEN01000115.1_pt1 | contig 13232 bp, 18 predicted proteins | sample 1521081 | NCBI WGS metagenome assembly OFEN01 (sample SAMN04272335, study PRJEB24112) | coral metagenome | biome: Coral reef; feature: Shallow seawater; material: Coral tissue | host: Coral | place: China: South China Sea | collected 2014
GAGATAAACGTGATTCTCTGGCAAATCATCATCGGTGGAATAATAGGGTGATTCTTCGGTTAAGTAAGAGTCATTGTCATCACTCATGCTAGTGCAATCGCCTTCTTTCGAAACAAAATGAGACCATTCCCCCATCCAATATTGTAAGGGGAGGTATTGATGCAAAAGGGTTTCAGCAAACAAGAAAACAAACCTACTGTGTTCTCTAGTGGGTAAACATGCATCGTGACAACGCCAGTTGCGGACCCCACCCCGTCTCCACCAAACGATGGGGAGTGTACCTAATAAAACGCAAAAAACCTTACCTAGTATCTAGTGTCTAGATTAACAATGAAGACTGAACTCGGACTACAACAGTTTAGGTGCACGCGATGAATAGGGATGGCGCTAAAGTTTCTGTAACGGCCCCAATGCCAGGCCAAGCGCGGTAATCGTAGCTTACCTAAGAAAAGACAAGATCAGAGCTGTAGCGCTGGTTCTAAGTAAATGGCTTCGTAGAGTTGTAAATCAAAGTAGCAATCGAGGTGGACACGGTGGAGGGGTCTGTCACAGTAGCGCCACAAGGGTCTTGCATGGTAAAGACCTCTAGGAAAGGCTGACAGAAAAAATAAAAGCTTACCTAAATGCAGTACATAACATGTTGCGCAAATTTTAAGGTATAAATGGGGGTCCATAGATCAAAGTAAACCGGTAGCCCACCTGAAAGAACCAAAACGATTCAATTTTAACACCGCCCTGCCGCTCGTGCGATCAAACACTGTAAAAGAGCATAGTCGCTAAACGTCGCACGAGCCCATTGTAAATGCCCAGCGTAACAATCGAGATGCACTTTAGAACTACCGACGGGTGTAATGACTGCTTGGGTAGGAAAATCAGTATAAGGATTAAAGCGACCAGTACCTGAACTAATGATTTCGCCATCTTCATCAGTCTTGATGGTTAACAACATCCCGCAAACGCTGCAAGGCTGTAAGGTGTGATGGAGAAGACGCCACCCGTACGTACAACGCTCTTTCGATTTTTCTTTCGCCGCCAAATAGAGAGCTGTCACGATAAACTGGTACCCCATAGCCGCAGGCATGGCTCGCATGGTAGGTGTACTACACTGCCAGTGAAACGTTTGCCCATCTTCGTGAGTGATTCGTTCCCAGAGAGGATGTTGATCCTCGTCCATCAGGTACCACTGTTTTCTCTTCCAATGTAATTCACCCTGCGCGTTGTAAGTGCGTATTTCTGCCAGAGAGTTTTGGCAAGTGGGCTGCCACACTAAATTAGGCTCGTATGGTTTCACGATGGCGAACTTGGGCTCTACAAAGCTAACAGTGCCATGTGCATCGTATTTGCGAAGAGAGGTCTGAGTACCGGCCATGTTGCAATTGCAAAGTAAATCCTCCCAAAATGGTTTACACTCTGTTATAGTCAAGTTTTGTTTAGAGAAATTGAGCAATACCGCAAGCACGTGATGTTCTTTTTTAGTACAAAAAGACACGAGAGCAGCATGACACAATTCTATTGAGCAACACCACCGTGTAAGCACGTGAAGACCGTGGGAAAAAACTTAGCTAGCAGAATAATTGAAAAGGCGATTGAGCAATAGCAGCACGTGATATCTCGATGTAAAAACAGAGAAAAACGAAAGCACTCGAGCAATACCATGCAGAACGTGTCTAGTACAACGCTTCGACTCTCAAGTAATCACAAGAATCTCTTGGACACGGTTCTTCTCTATCACAAGGTGGGTGGATTTTACCTAACCGCGCAAGAGAAGAGAGCGTTGCAAGCCATGCTGTCCGTGCGAGTGGATTTTGACAAACTGCCCTGCCGTCTGCTTAGTGCCGCCTTTTATTTTGTGAGTCCGGAGATGGCGAACCACGACGAACAGCATTTGATCAGTCGCTTTTCTCTTCGCCTCACAGAGCAGTGTATGAGCGAGATGCACGCTCGTTACCTGCAACGCGGACCGCCTCACTACGAGAAAGGACCCATTCCCATCACCCATTTTGTGTCAGACATTGTCAAGGACGCAGAGATTGTGGATGAAGAATTTATTCTTAAAAACTGTTTGACATTGTATCCGTGTCTAGAACATGAGCCTTGTAAAAAATTACATGGATCGAACGCCTTTCAAGGCAAACCTATTCATTTAGCGTGTTGTAATGCACCCGATTGTGCAAGTTTTACTAGTTTTCAAAATCAAAAAGAGCGACTTAGGCCCGGGACGGTCGTACACCGCTTTACAATGGATGTAAAAGACACGCACACAGTGTGTTCTTACGACGATTGATTTAAGAGTTTAATAAATGTATCAGCCAGTATAGTGGCGGCATCTCCAAAATTGAGTGGTTTGTCCATGTGTATGTCTTGACCTGCCACGCGTTTGATTCTATCTTGAATGTCCCACACCAATTGTCCCGGGCGTACCATGGCTAGCAGCGCTCTCTTCAACATATAGTCCAAGTCTTGAGTACAATAGAGTAAGTCTTTGCCGCGTAATACTTTAGGCTTGGGCTTGACGCGTTTGAATCTCAACTGTTGAGAGGTGGGCAAGTAGTAGATTTGATACCAGGCCAAGCCATTGCATAACAAACAATCAATATGCGCGGATTCCCATTGCGTGACCACGCGTTCGATGTAGGGTAAAACGTGCTCTTTCCATTCCGGTCTTAAATTTCCCAAATCGGTCACGCTGATATCGTATTGTTCCGCATCGGTAGGTTGTATGAGTTGTCTGTCAAACAATAAGATATCCTCGATATCATCCCAGGGGCTATGAGCTTCTATTTCGCGTTCTATGTAGCGTTCTAGTAACGTGAAAATGGCGTTGTGGTTCGTGTACACCTTCATGCTGCTTGTGTGTTAACATCGGCTCTACACCACCGCTTAAGAAGCCAAAGCAGAGCAATGCTTGCGCTGTACATGGCAGGTTAGCATTGGTTTACATTTTTAACCTCTTCTTTGCTTGCATGATACGTTTCACAACGCGCTCCGTCATCGTCTTGCGTCCAGGCAACTTGTTAATAGCGTTGATCATTTTCGTATCGGCTGTCCACTTGTCACGCAAGTTCTTGGCTTTGGAGTAATCGATATCGTGTTGCTTGGCAATACGATCCAAACGATTGATACCTGGATCCCCGCGTTTCAAACGTTGCTCCAATTTAGTGCCAGGCCCCAGAAACTGATAGCCAGGCCAATGAAACTCGCGCCCACTCTTACTGATCCATTTTTGAATGTCCAGCAACCCTCCTGCTTGCCTTCTTCTAGATCGTCTCCCAGTTCTGCCTGCCGTAGTACGTCTGCCGCGGCCTTTGCGAGTCATCATCGGACGAATAGTCTAGTTCGCCTCGTTGAAATTCGTCTAAAGCTAATTTTTGAAGTTCTGTCTGCCTGCTCTTTTTGGGGGCTTTACCGCTTTTGGGCCTAGATAACTACCGTCTAGGTTACCTGCGTCGTCGTCTGGTATCTTAAGACCTGCGGCGCTGGCTAAACCCTTTAAGCCTCCTGTTACTAGTGCTTTTCTCAGTCCGCTTTTTTTCTTTTGTGCAGGCTGTTTGGCTACTGACTGTTTTCTTTTGCGTGCTGGCTTTTTATTGAGACCGCTAGAGCCTGATTGAGGTTCTAACTTGGGACGTTTGGCCAGTGTAGGTCTTACTGGTGTTGCTTTGGCAGGTGAAGCTTTAGGCATTTGTTTCAACAGCCTTTTACGGAGCGCTTTGGAAGGTGTGTCTACCATGGCTCCTGGCTCTTCGGCATCCGTTGAAGCCGCCGCTGCGGCCACATCGCCAGTGCGTAATCGTTTGGTCAAATTCCGACGTTGCATGGACAAAGGTTTGATCATACGCACGGCCATACTGTCCAGAATGTTGGGGTCGCTTAACAGAAGATGTTCTCTGGCACCTAACTCGCCCACCTTGTCCAGCGCTGCATTAGTGGTGGCCAAGTTCTTGTAATGGCTTTGCAAGGCTTGCCATTTCTCAGCAGGCACCATCATCATGTCCTTCATGCTTGGCTTTAAGATCGATATAGCTATCAACAAGTTGCTTATAGACTTTTTGTAAATGCTCGTAACACCTTTGCCAGTCGCTGTTCTTGCCAATTAAGGCCGCATTCCTAGCTCGCAACTGTTTTATGTCTTGACAGGACTGAGAACACGTTTTACACAGACAGATGGTATGGGCCGCAGGTGTTGTTTCGACGTGCTCTTTACATTGGTCGCACAGTATGAATTGTTTGAGACGAAAATGTCGATTACGCAAATCTTGCATCTCGTCTTGAGCATCACGCAACAGCTTGTGCATCGTCTCGTTTTTCATCTTGAGCTCTTCGACCTCATGATTGGCCGCGTGCACCAGACCCATCAAGCGACACAAGGTAGGTTTGGCTGGGTCTATATCTAACGCTGACATTGTCGATGACAACACTCCAGTCCTCTCCAAAAGGCACCGCCCGTTTGTGCACCCAAAAGTTCTTTGCGTCTTCTTCAACGACATTTTGTGTTTACTAATTTCACGCATTACATCTTTATAGGGTCTCAATTGGCGGACGATCTGGGGCGAGACGGGGACATTTTTACGTAATACGTTAAGAACCAATTCGCTCACAGAATTGATTTGATCCTTATTGGCATGTTCTATCAGTACTTCCCGTTTGTGTTTATTGCCTTGTCGTAACAGACTGTGCAGAAAGGGTCGTTGTCGTTCCATGCGATCCATGATGCATTCTGATACCTTCTTTAACGCGACGCTCTCTTTATGATGGCTTTAGCGCCATAGCCTGCACCAGCACTAGCAGCCCCCAAAGGCGCTGCTTTACCGGCTGCAATCAGAGCTGGAATGATAAAAGGCAAGATACCGCCTGTCTGTCTTCGGCGTCGTCGGCGTACGCCTCCACGTCGTGTGAGGCTGCGTCTTCGGTGCATTTTTGATTAGCTCTCTTCGGTGTTCAATGAAATGTGTTGAAATTTGTCGTTGTACTGCTTTATAAGTCTGTCCGGAATAGGTGGCGCCAAGTCTGAAATGGCTTCCTCGTTGGCGTGGGAGGTTATTAAAAAGTTTGATAAAGCATCATCCTCCAACGGTAAGCCTCGCGCAAAGGTCAATAGTTCCAAACCGATCTTTTCGAACGTCGTATAGGCAAAACAGCACATGTCCATCTTGCTGTGTAATCGTTTAAAGTCCATCCAGCCTTTGAGCAAGGCGCTGCAGGCTACCAAGACCATCATGGCGATACTTTTCTTGTAGATGGCATCGAGCACCATCCCCATGGCCATAAGGACTAAGGCCAGACCGTTGAGAACGGCATTGCGCTGCTTGAGAATGAAATACATTTGCTTGCGATACCACATTTGTCGGTGATAGTAGGCATACAGTTTGTCTAAACGTTCCAACACACCTCCACCTGTTGCTTTGCTAGGGATGTGGGTCAATTGCACGGTCGTAGGCATGACGGCAATCGTCGTTTTGAAGGCCTTTTCGGTTTGTAGTGCTTTTTATGCATGAGTTGGCTAGTTCGTTGCGCTTGAGCTTTCAATCGGTTGAGTTTGGGAATGAGACTCCACCTACAAGGTTGTTGGCGAGCTAGCTGCATAACATCTCTAAACCCTTCGCATTGATGGGCCATGCGATACACGACTCCTCTTTCAGGGTGATCGGGTTGGTACTCGGCGCTAAAGGTGAGATATTGCTGAAAGCGCGGAAACCAGGTGCGTTCGCGTTTCAACATGATTGTCTTCTAGCTGGGCAAGGTCGCAAAAAGTGAGGCGAATCCACATCGTAGCTTCTTTTGTAACCGCCTGTTACCATCTCTATCCAGTCCATGACTTCTTCGCGAAAAGCAGTTTCATTGTGTTCGTAACAGATCCAAGCCACACGATACAAATCTTTGGTGTCCAGATGGCAAATGGCTTTCAAAGCCTTGTAGTCGATGTCATCTGCATTCATGAGTCGAAGTCTTTGGCGTGCTAGCGCTTTGAATCTAGCAAACCAAAACATCTCCGCATCATCGTCAAAGAAGTCGAGATAGTACGCCAGAAAAGTCATGGTGGCAAATGAAGGTTTCGTAGCTTGTACGCAGCATATCTAAGCGTTTGGCGAGCCACTGGAACGAGTGGACGATCTGCGCACGGTCGGTGGCCTTCCATCTTTGTAGGTCGTCGTAATGGTATCGGTATGACAATGAGGCCATCTAAACGTAACAATGCGTATAGCCTTCTTTCTTCAGTATGTGTGACAAGACGCGGCAATTGTCACTACTGGCTGGGTGAAAGTCTAGCACCATATAGCCAAAAGGTCTGTCCGTCACTTTATTAAAAACCTCGTGCACTTCGCGCCACTTGTCTGGAAACGATTGGATGAGTAAACATGCATACCCGATTGATCACGAGGGCTTTTGAAGGCTACCACGTAATGCGCATTGCGCGAGATGGTCTTGGCAAATTTGCCCGGTGGAAAAAGGTCTTGTGTCAGATAGATGACTGTGATGCTCTTGTGATGCGAAAACTTGGTGAACAAGTCCAAGACGCGTTTGTCGTGACCACCTTCTTCCATGAGATCATCCAACACGAGTAAACCGCCTTTGGGAAACCATTTACTCAAGACTCGTGTGTCTGGAATCCCTTCGTGAAAATGCACACCTTCGGCCTTCAAGGCTTTGAATCCATCTTGCCAGACACCGTAACAGTAGTGTACCACATCGGGCGTATCGGGCCATAAAGCTTTGTTGTCTAGAATGAGATCGCTTGTAAACACTGTTTTACCACTGCCCTAAGGCCCCGCAATGAGTATACTCAAAGGATGTCGGAATCGAAACGCTTCTTTTACGTCAACCATTGTGCGATAGGTTTTTTAGCATCCGGTATGCGTTTGACCAGAGAAATCAAAGTGGTTCGCTTATTGATACCGAGTGAAGGGCTTTTGGAGGCTCTAGACCTTTTAAGCTTCTCTTTCTTGACAAAACGCGCTAGATTGAATTTCTTTTTGTGTCTCTCTTGCAGATTGGTGGCTGCTTGGATTAGCGCATCGTCAGCCTTGGACGTTTTGAGTGCTTTTTTCTTTTTTCGCGATCGTTTTATCTCCATTGCACTGTATTTCTCTTCTATATTGTCCAAGGCCTTTTGGTAACCGGCTAGACCGGGGGATAGCGTAGACGCCAAGGTGCTGGCGGGTGCGGGCAATAAAACTACATGTCTTGGGGGCATTCTTTTGAAGTCTTTGCAACAACAGTCAAAACAAGAATGAGACGGTGTGTATTTAACATTTTATTTATTACATTGGCGATAAGAACGTTGACAGACTTGAGACCACTCTTTAGGATGCTTAATCAACTGTCGCATCATCGTGGCCACTAATTCATCGTTGGCTAAGTAATTACTAGTGTCAAACATAGTTAAAAAGGTCGACATGCTTTGGCCTCTATGCTTGGCCAGTAAATAAAAAAGACAATAATAGCCGCAGGTTTGGTTGGTAATGGCCTGTACGCTGTCTGCATTGCTTGCACATGTTAAGTAATGACGTTCTATCCAGGTTTCTAAAGGGGCAGCCGTGTTGTAGTAACCCAGCGGCATGGCAAAACTGTCAAAGAACTCACATTCATCCCGATCCATCCACAACGCCACCCAATGCGTGCCTGGTCGGTCATGAGGATCGGTGTTGATGATGAAAGCTCGCCGTCCGGCCCTGTCTTGCGTCATGGGTAATCGGTCGCAGGGCAAGGTGCCGCCATAGATGCTACCCAAATGGTCGTAGGCTAAGTAATCCAACTGTTCATTATTCAGGGGTACTTTCTGCATTAAGTGTGGTGATGCACGTCGTAGGTGACGGTGCTCTGCCCTGTAATCTCCAAGACGTTTTCAAACTCCCCGTACAACAGGATGGTGAGGTTGCTGCCTGGATTGGCTCCAAAATCGAGCACCACTCGGACTTCACTGGACTGCTTGGGATTTAACACCGGACTGTCCAAACTGTCGTTGGACGTGGTGTCAAATACAAACAGATTGCCTTTCTTGCCGTGTCCCCAGTCTTTGGCTTTGATCAAATTGCCTTGGCCTCTCGTGAAACAACCTGTGGCTTGCAGAAAGCGGTGGTAACCTCTGTAATCTTTGTTCGATCCGTTGTGATCAAGTTCCAAGGTCTCGTAGGGGTACTCTTCTCCAGAGATGAGGAGCTTGATGGTCTTCAAGTTGAATTTGCCAAAGTGAAAGGGGTTTTCTGTGATGGTGCCATTAAAGGTAGTTTGCTTGAGGAAAGCAATGACTAACCTATTGGGGACTTAGGGTTAGGGTTAGGTTAGGGAAAGGGTTGTCGCACTCAAAGTGTCTGTTATCCTTGGGGTGTGAGTACGTGCGAATGGCGCTTCTGACGGTGGGAAAGCTAGCGCGCTTGCCCGAATTCATCTTCATAATGATTTCACTGTACAACGAAGGCTGCAAACACACCTGCTGCACGTAGAAACGCACTTTGATATCGGCTTCAGTGAGACGAAGCACAAGGGCATCGCCCTGCCAAACGGTCCAAAAGCTGGGATCATTCAGGTACATTTCCATTTGAATTTGCACTTTGGGGGGTAAAAGTCTTCCTAATCTAAACACTTCTAGAGCTGGGGTGAACCTTAATACCACTCTATTGCCTCCTAAAAACTTGATACGGCTTTGTATGAGGTTCTTTCTTGACTCTGAGAGAGCTGCATAATCGGCATGTGTTGGATCTTGCTGGTTGGCTGTGATGGCATCAGCATCGCCTCCACTGGGCACATCGATGCAGTCGTAGTAGCCTTGGGGTTGAAGCAGGTCTTCGGTATCTTGTTTGTCGTTGTTGAGTAGGGTTTCGATCATGGCCAAGTAATGGTACGTGTCCGTTTGAGGGCTCATGAGTGTACCGTTGAGCCGCACACTGATCTGTTTGAACAATGTGTGAGCGAGATTGTTGGCCAATTGGATACGCGTGGCTTCCACTATATTGGCAGCACCCGTTATCTTCAGTTGCAATTCCACTTCCATGTAACTTCGATGTAGATTGATAAAATCGGTGCTCGGTTCCACTTGAATGACGATGGGATGGATACCCGTCGTTTGTGGATTGATGCGGACCTCTCGCACGGCCGCCATGCTCAAATCGGTTGGGGGAAGTTGGAACATGTCCAAACGCGGGTTGCGCACGGCCATGCTTCTGGCGTGACGAGCTAGATCCGTCATGTTTGCTCTCCTGCTTGAGAAATGAAATGACAGCTGTCTGCGACGAGCTTTTATCGCATGCGACTTGCGGCTTCTTTGAGCTTTTGATTCATACGCATGAAGCCCAAAATACCCCCTTTCTGCTTTCTGGATCTAGCCATAAACTCTCGACTGAGTCGTTTGACCCAGGGTGAACCGTACGTGCCATCTATTCCGTATGGGTACCGTATATGGTCGTGGTAGACGAGACCTCCATGTTGACGGCGACCGTACTTGCCGGGTAAGAATAAACCCCCGTATTGTTTGTTGCCTCTTAAAGTCGATCTAGACCTAATGGGTGTAAACATGATTTAACCAAATATGTCGTTGAGGGCTCGTTTGGCTCTTTGATTGATAAGGGCTTCCGCTTTTCTTTTGACCGATGTCTTGGCAGCTGCTCTACCACCTGCTACTCCTCTTTTAATGGCTTTGGCCGGGTTGGGGTAACCGCTTATAATGCCTTCTTTCACGCCGCCTGCAATGTCTCTGACCACATCTCTAATAAACCCACCACCGTCTTGTGGGGGAACGTAGCGTCTGAGTCCTGCACCTCTCATCCTATCTGTCTAAAATGCAAGGTCGTAGTCGTGACACCTTCTTTAAAATCTGTCAACTTGCCGTCCGTTTCGGCGACTTGCACTTCGATAATGTCGATGTCGTTGCTGCGAACTGGTTTATATTGCACGAGCGTAGGTTCAAAGTATTGTGAGCCTGCTCCTTCGGTCTTGTAAGGCACTTCTCGAAGCAAGTTGGTGATTTGACTGCCCACCATCTGACTTTGGGCCGCGCTCGAGTAGACGTAGAGTGAACATCTTCTGTAATTGAGCATTCTCTCAAAGGCAGCGTTGAGATTGACAAATTGCCAACTAGCGTTAAAACTAAGGTACAACCATTTGCCAGGAGTAAAGGTCCAATATAGACCTACAGTGGTACCATGTCGCTGCACATCTTCTACCACACCCGAAGCATCTAAATTGCCCGAATTTTCAGTCTCGTGATGAATTCTAAGGTTAGGTCCTAATTGAGCAGTACCGTCTTCTGCAAAAGTTAGCCACCCCATGGCTTGGGCTAATCCACCATCAAAGGCAAAGGCAACACAATCTAACTGCCCTTTATGCACATTTGAATAATCCAAAAGCAACTCGTCACCATCCATCTTCAAGTTTGGGTACATTAATTCAGCATTAGTGGCCAGCCAAGAGTTGTTCTTGAAATAATTCTCGTCAAAGTTAATATCAAAGGTGCGCACATTGTGCATTAAGTTAATTATCATTCTTGCGAATTCCACACCCGATTTGGGAGTATTTGCATCCACTATATCGTGAGGAAACTCTCTTTTGTAAAAATTTCTACCACCACACCATTGCACAAAAAACATTTTAGCAGTAGTAAATGGTATGACTTCGCTCAACTTTGGAGAACTGTCTGGCAAAGCAATAGATTCCAATGCCACTTCCCACCGGCCTTGCAAACGCAGGGGTTTAGCCAAGCGTACTTTGTAACTGTTGTTGGCGTTGTTAGGGTAGTCCGTGGTGCTGGCATTGCTGGGTAACACGACGTGGAAACTCATGTTCTTTGCTTGAAATGCAATGTGAGGGAGGTAACACCTGGTTGAAAGTCGGTGAGTTTACCGTTGGTTTCTGCCACTTGCACTTCGATAATGTCGATGTCGTTGTTGCGAACTGGTTTATATTGAACTAAAGTGGGTTCAAAGTATTGCCTTCCTGCACCTTTGGCATTAAAAGGGATTTCCCGCAAAATGTCGGTGATTTGACCTCCAACGGTTTGACTTTGCCCCACACTCGAGTAGACATAGAGGGATCTTGCATTGTGACCGGTCAGTTTCTCAAAGGCGGCATCGATGTTCAGGAACCGCCAACTAGCATGAAAACTCAATTTTAACCATCCACCCTGCACTATCCAATAGCGACCATCTCCTGTACTGGGATCGGTGACATCTTTGTAGAGACCAGAGTCTAAGTCTTCTGTACCGTATCCATTTTTGGCGGTGGGGGTGTAGCGAATGTTGGGACCCAATTAATGAGTGCCATTGCTGTCATAATAAATCCACCCCATTTTCTCAGCAAAAGAGGCATAGAAATAAAGTGACACAATGCCTGTTGACTTGTAGACATTGCTGTAATCCAATACGAGGTCACCCCCATCCATTTTCAAGTTTGGATAAAGCAATTCGCCATTGGGCATTCGCCATTGTTGATCGGCATAGTAATCGGAACTGTCCCACACTAGACCAAACACCATGGCATTGAAGATGGTTGAAATTAACATTTCACACATTTCTTTGCCTGTAGTAGGTACAGAATTGTCAAAGGCAGAGAAAGAGTACGTCTGGTATCGGGTTGCAATTTGACTGTTCGCCGTGATGTAACTCCCCCACGCAAACGTCATAACAGTGTCGTCTTGAGCGTCCATAAGCCCTCTCACTGTAGGTACCGCATCGGGCAGCGAAATGGAGGCCAACCCCACTTCCCACAAGCCTTGCAACCCGAGTGGCGAAGGCAGTCGCACTTTGTAACTATTTGAGGTGTTGTTACTAAATTCGTTTTTACTAGCATCGCTAGGTAGTACCACGTAAAAGCTCATCGTTGCACGTCCTTCTTGTCGATCCAACTGTCGTACTTGTCTGGCCAGCCTTTCCAACGCACGAAGAGTTTTGTGCCTTTACGTCTTATCACTTTTTCCACTCTGAAGAGATCGTCGTCTGAGACTTGTACTTTTTGCAGGTCTTGGGTGTAAAAGGTGCCTTCGATGGGTGTGCCGTCCCACTTGGTAATGCGAAAGGTAGGTACGGGGGCTGACTTGACACGGTCCACGATAAACACTTCTTCCATCCACCCAGGTAAGTAACTCTTTTTAAAAGTGCGAAACTTCTTGTTGAGTCTGACACTACTTTGAGATGTACGCGTTGCGTTCTTTTCAAGCGTTTTCCGTACAGTCTATCCCACACTTGTGCGCTATTGGCAATCGTCACTCCGTCCGGTACCATACCAATACTAGCATGAGGTGTACGGTTGTAATCTCGTACCACGGCTTGCAAAGCTTCTTCGTACTTTAGCGTATTCTTGGCGGTAAAATAACGGTACAAGCGTTCTTTGAGAGTACGATTGAAGCGTTCTACTACACTGGCTTTGGTATCGCCTTTAGTGGAGAAGTGGTGGACTTTTTCTTTGGACAGGTAGGTTTGTACTTTGCTGTTGTAAAACTCTTTACCATCATCCGTTTGCAGCCTTTGCGGTTGGCGGCCTTCTCGAAAGATACTCGTAAAGGCTTTCACCACTTCGTCACCCGTTTTCTTTTTCAGTGTTCGAACCCAGGTGTACTTGGAAAACACGTCAACCACCATTAAAATGTACCTTGCGCCTTTGTTGTACTTGGCCAGTGACTGCACCTCGATCAAATCGATCGCCCACTGCTCGTCTATACCAAACACCACCACGGGTGCTGTGGGAAAGTTTCGTCTGCGCGGTTTGTGTAAGGTGTAGGCTATAGAGCTCTCTAAAGCTTTTCTGGCTTGGGCTAAAGGTACTTTTTGCAATTGGGCAAATCGTTTGACACCGCCTAGACTACCCGCTTCTTCGGGGTCCTCGTACAATGCCTGCAGCTTGCGCTTCTTCTCCATCGAGGCTACGTTGTAATCGATCAATACACGCCAAGAGACTGCCCTCACGCTCTTGTACTAATCTCGAAAAGAAGCGGAATGAGTGCGGTTGTTGCCACAACCATTCTATAAAAACAATAAATCGACCGTTATTGGTCAAGGGATCGACGTAGTCCCATAAGAGGACTGGGTCGTGCACTTCAGTCGTAGGAATGGTGAAATCCTTAGAGGGGTCTTGCGATTTGGCGTGTTGCAAGACTCGCTGGCACACGCGGTGCAAGGCAATCAGACTGGCTTGGTCTAGAAACTCTTCAGCCATACTCACACTCATGTCGGACCCCATGCTTATCTAATAATAAATTGGGTGAAGAACTCATGCAGGCGTTGCGTCAAGCCATGCAGACGTGTATG
>OFEN01000116.1_pt1 | contig 13173 bp, 10 predicted proteins | sample 1521081 | NCBI WGS metagenome assembly OFEN01 (sample SAMN04272335, study PRJEB24112) | coral metagenome | biome: Coral reef; feature: Shallow seawater; material: Coral tissue | host: Coral | place: China: South China Sea | collected 2014
TCCAACAACAGTGTCGATGATATCAGACTGCTCAGGGATAATGTTCGTTACGGACCGCAAAAGGGACGATACAGAGTATATATTATCGACGAGGTTCATATGCTGTCGACGGCTGCCTTCAATGCGTTTCTGAAAACCCTCGAGGAACCTCCTGCCCATGCTATTTTCATTTTTGCCACAACCGAATTACACAAGATCCCCCCGACGATCGCTTCACGCTGTCAACGCTTTAACTTCAAACGGATTCCTCTTGAAGAAATAGAAAAACAGTTGCAAGGAATCTGCGAGGCGGAACGCATCGATGTTGACAGTGATGCCCTGCAGCTTGTCGGGCGTAAGGCACAGGGGTCTATGCGTGACGCCCAAAGCATTCTGGATCAGGTTATAGCTTTTGCTATCGAGCAGGATGAGGAGCGCAGCATTCATTATGACAAGGTTGCGGAACTTCTTAACTATATCGACGATGATCAGTTTTTCGCGGTAACCAATGCTGCTGCCGAAAACAATCCGGCAACAATGCTCGATGTTGCCAGGTTTGTTATCGATAATGGTTACGATGAGCAGGATTTTCTTGAAAAACTCATCGAGCATCTGAGGAACTTTCTCATAGTCTACAACCTGCGTTCAACCAGATTGATAGAACGTCCTGAACCTGTCAAGGAGCGTTATCAGCATGATGCTGCCTGTTTTAGTCCTCAGGTTATCATGCGTATGATCGATTTACTGCTTCAGGCGCAGAAAGAACTCAAGTTCCAATTTGAATACCAGTTCCGTTTCGAACTCGTTCTGCTCAAACTCGTAGAGGTTGTCCACCCAGCTGGCGCAGCATCGACTGCAGTTTCCTCGGAAAGTGCACCAGAAAAAAAAAAGCCCATGATCGGACGGTAGTTTTGCCTGCCTCTTCGCAGAGAAAGCCCCGTTCTGAACAACCATCTCTAACGGATTCCAGGCCTGAATCCCCTCCTAAGACCGATTCTGCCGCAACGGTTGACTTTTCATCATGGCAAGACAAGTTCTCTAAATTTGCCAAAAGCGAAAAGCGTCGTCCTGCACCCCCTATTCCTGAAATCTCCGATGGTCGGCGGGATACGTCACAGCCGTTTGACGGAGTGGCTGAAGTTCAAAAATTCAGGGTTGAATGGAAGCAGTTTCTCGATGTTCTGTTGAAAAAAAATTACAAGGTTATCGTTACGCATCTTCGTTCCTGCGAGTTGGCTTCATTTTCTCATGGTGTTCTTCACATGAGTTGTTTTAAGCGATTTTCCTATGAGGAGCTGCTGCATGATGCCAGTCTTCTGGCTCATGAACTGGAAGCGTTTTACGGTTTGGCGGTAAAACTGCATATCAGTTACGATCGAGAAAAAGATACAGGCAAGGAGCAAACGATATTTACCCTTTTCAGGGAACTTTCCGAAAGCAATGAAATCGTGAAGTTCCTTGTCAGGGAGTTCGGTGGAGAGCTTGTCTATTAAGCGCCAAACAGAAGGCTTCCATATTCCTTAAAAATTCATCATATTCAGGTCTTTTCAATTTGTCAACAATGTTCTACCCATTACCATGAGTGCAGCTGCAGGAACCAGGGATGATTTGCAGAACCGTTTTCGTACGCATTATTGCGGACGTTTACAGACAGAATTCGAAAACCAGACGGTAACGATCGCCGGATGGATTCATAGAAAACGAGATCACGGAGGATTGATTTTCATCGATCTGAGAGATCATACCGGTATTTGTCAGTTGATCGTTCAGCCGGAAAAAGAGGCGTTGTTCAGTGAGGCCGAAAAACTGCACGCCGAGTCGGTTATCTGTGTTAGCGGTGTCGTGGTCCGTCGTTCCGAAGAAACGATAAATCCCCGTCTCGCTTCCGGTGAAATCGAGGTTATTGTCGATGGAGTCAGCGTTGAAAGTGATGCAGCTCCACTGCCTTTTCCGGTTGCCGATGAATTACAAACATCGGAAGAGCTCCGCTTGAAATATCGTTTTCTCGATCTGCGCCGCGAGAAAATTCATGAAAATATCAAGTTTCGCAGCAAACTGATCAGTGAGGTGAGGCGTTATCTCGAAGACCGTTCCTTTCAGGAGATACAGACACCGATACTTACCTCGAGTTCGCCGGAAGGTGCCAGAGACTTTCTGGTGCCCAGCCGGTTGCATCCCGGGAAGTTTTATGCTCTGCCCCAGGCCCCTCAGCAGTTCAAACAGTTGTTGATGGTGTCGGGATTCTCACGCTACTTCCAGATAGCTCCGTGTTTCCGCGATGAGGATGCCCGTGCGGATAGGAGTCCCGGTGAGTTCTATCAGATCGATATGGAAATGGCGTTTATCGAACAGGATGATCTTTTCGAGATTCTCGAGGGGATGTTCAAACACCTGACTGAAACCATGAGTGATAAGCGAATCACCCAGTTTCCATTCCCGAGAATCAGTTACCGTGACGTCATGAACCGTTACGGTTCCGACAAGCCCGATCTTCGCGTTCCGCTGGAATTACAGGATGTCACCGATCTTTTCGTCAAGTCATCGTTCAAGGTCTTTGCGGGTAACACGAAGCAAGGCAGCTGTATCAAAGCTATGGTGCTCAAAGGACGGGGTAATGAATCCCGGCAATTCTATGACAAGGCCGAGAAGAGAGCAAAAGAACTCGGTTCTGTGGGTCTTGCCTACATTCAGTACAAGGAAGAAGGACCGAAAGGACCGATTGTCAAGTTCCTTTCCGATGATGAAATGAACGAGCTGAAGGAGCGTTTACAGATCGAGACCGGCGATGTGGTATTCTTCGGTGCCGGTAAATGGGAGCGTACCTGCAAGATCATGGGTGGAATGCGGGAATATTTTTCCGGTTTGTTCGATCTCGACCGTAATGAGCTTTCTTTCTGTTGGATCGTTGATTTTCCAATGTACGAATTCGATGAGGCTACAAAGAAAATCGAGTTTTCCCACAACCCGTTCTCGATGCCACAGGGAGAAATGGAGGCGTTGGAAAGCATGGATCCACTCGATATCCTCGCTTATCAGTACGATATCGTCTGTAACGGTATCGAATTGTCCAGCGGTGCAATCAGAAACCATCGTCCCGATATCATGTACAAAGCGTTCGAGATTGCCGGGTACGAAAAAGCCGAGGTGGACAAGCGGTTCGGTCATATGATCGAGGCTTTCAAAATGGGTGCTCCGCCCCATGGTGGTATCGCTCCCGGTCTCGATCGTCTGGTGATGATCCTGCGCGATGAGCAGAACATTCGCGAGGTGATCGCTTTTCCGATGAACCAGCAGGCCGAAGATCTCATGATGGCTGCTCCTGCCGAGGTTTCGCCGCTCCAGCTCCGCGAACTGAGCTTGAAGCTCGATCTGCCGAAAGAATGAGCTGTCAATTCCCTCGAAAGTCATGCTGCCCCGTGTAATCTAACAATGAATATTACACAGGGAAACGCGGCGTCCAGTCTCCCTAAAAAGTCATGTCGGATCTGATCCGGCATCCATACTGACTTTCATTGAATGACGGATCCCCGGGTCAAGCCCGAGGATGACTACAGAAAGACTCATTGTAGGTCTCATGAGACAACCTCCATAGGTTTCCGGCAATAATTTCTTTATCAAAAGGAAGTTATGTAATTTAGCTGTATAAAAGATATGCCGCTCTCATGTGTATGTAAAGAGGACATGTCTTTTAGCGCAGAAAGGTTCAATTGGATCTGCTCCGGGTCGGTTGTATCGTTGTTTTTCTTTCTTGTCTCGAATACGTAGATGCCCTCTTATGTTTTTTTATACCGGCAGAGGGAGGCCGTTCCAATCCTGACATGTTTCTGCTAATGTTCCATGAGCTTTACGTTCATTTGTTTTTCAGGCAGGAAACCGTTAAACGAAGGAGGTGCAGTATGTTGAAGGATTTTTTTGAAGTCCGTTTACGCATTTCAGGGTTGTTTTTATCGTTGCTGGTGTTGTTTCCCTCTTTTTCCTATGCGCTCGAGGAAGGTGGTTATGTTTGTCGCGAAGAAAACGGGGCGGTCAATGAAACATGGAATTTTCTCAAACATTTTTCTTACGATCAGTACTACTGGGCGGTGCCGGAAGTGTTTACTTCCTGGGATGCCACCTACGTCGACAACATGGATACGGCGTTTTTCAGTGGACATGGCGGTAATTTTTTAATCACAACGCTCAGAAATTGCTGTGATCCTGTGAATTTTGCCGGGGGTTCCGTTTCTCTCGGCGATCTCGACCTCGAGTTTTTAACTATCGATGCTTGCAGTGTTGCACCTTCTCCTATCGAGCGTGCCGATTGGTCAAGCGGTTGGTGGGACGTGTTTCACGGGCTGCACCAAGTGCTGAGTTTCCGTACGACAGGATGGTATGACGGTCGGGTGGAGGATCAATACGCGAGAAATCTGCTCTCCGGCCAGAAATACATAGATGCGTGGTTCAATGCGGCTAACTCAGTACGTTCAGGAACCTATCCGGGTTATTGTGCCGTGATCTGGGCATACCCTCAAGACGGCTATACCGGTACCGGTAACGATACCTATTACAGTCAGGCTTCCGACCCTCCGTATAACCTGGGTATCATGGCCATCACCTATCAATATTAACCAACCGTGGAGGGTATCACAATGAGATGCAATCAGTCAGGTTCGCTTTTCAGGGTTTTTGTTATCGGCCTCGTTACCCTTTGGGGCGGTTCTTTATTTGCTGCGGAAGTTGTTTTCAAGACTGAAGTTCCAAAGCCTCAAAAAACATCGATCTACAAAATGGAAGACCCTCGCCTGAGCAAGGAAGAGGTGTATGATCGCTGTGCCGGAATTCTGAAAGTATCGGGGTTCGAATCTTTTTCCACGGAAAAGTTCAAGCCGGTGGAAGATCGTTACGCAATGTTCGGTGACGAAATCATTTGCAGTATGAATATGAAAGGAACCGAATACTTCTATTCGGATTTTGCCGCATTGAATCTTACCGGAAAAACAGGTCGTCTTTTTTCTGACGAAGAAGCAGTCAAGCTTTCTCGGGACTATCTGGAAAAAACAGGTTTAATGCCGGCCAACGAGAAAGAGCTGAAAATAGATCATGTCGGCGGGATCATGCAGATGCTGAGCAATGCGGAATCGCCTGAGAAGAAAGCGGTTGTTGTTTATTTTTACCGTGAAATCGATGGTTTGAGGGTAAGGAATTTCGGCTCTTCCATTACGGTAACGTTTGCTGAAAAGGAGGTTCCTGCCGGAGTACAATATCGCTGGCGTGAAGTTGCTTCCAGAGACAAGGTTGGAAAAAGAGGTTTTCTTGACGCCGGGGAGATCAAAAAACTCATCAGAGATGACATCGATCGCGTCTACGCGAAAGACGCTGGAATAACCATCGATAACATCGAGCTGGTGCTCTACGATAATGGAGGAGTTTATATCCAGCCGGCCTATCTTTACGAGGGAACGAGTCGTTCGTCGGCTGAAGGAGTGGCCGATATGCCAGTCGCTGGATATGTCGCGGCACTGAGCACACTATATGAGCCGATACATCACCCTGCCTATTCACCACAACTGAAAACCCCGACGACTCGGCAGGTGATCCGCCATGACGAAAAAGATGACTGAACATTAGGATTTCTCTGTTCGTTTCTTTTCCAATCAGAAACGCACGTCATAAGAACCGGTGATGCAGGATTGAAAGCGATCTGCATCACTGGTTTTGTCATTTAACAGTAATTTTCTGCCTGCTTTGGCTGTAATAACGACATGCAGTGATCGTTGTCTCCCTACGGGAAAATCGGCAGAAAAGGAAAACAGTGAAAAAATATTTTTTTGTTGTTTTTTTGCGGGAATTCTCTGAATTTACAGCAGGCTCTCAAGCGCATTCATTTCTCAGTACCTCAGTACCCCCCGAACGCATCAAGGAAGTTCCCGGTTGGTTAAGCGAACCGCAACATGAGTTTGTGCTCTTTCACTATCAACCCATGGCATTCCTGAATTCGATGTTGCCGGAATGCTTAGGCAAACAATGAATATTTACCATGCAAAAAATACCTGAAAAAATCCTGTCGTGGAAGTTCGAGTACGATACGGAGGCAAAAACCATGCAGGCGGTAAGTGCCAATGAAACATATACAGTCCCGATTGGGGCTTTGGTTGTTTTCCGGATGGTAATTACCGTAGACGACCAACCTGCAGAAGTTATCGAATCCAATTGGCAGGTCATAGGGACCCAGATTGTCGGCGGTTCTGTCATTCAGACACTGCAAACAGGGGCGGCAGAGACCCAGATCAATCCGAACATTCCCGGTGGTTACGGCGGAGATCCTTCATTGATGGGGACAGCCTGGGTCGATGAGGGTCCGATGAACATCACCATCACAGGAACCTTCGTTTTTCAAGGCTTTAGCTATCCTTTCGAGGCGAACGGGCAGGCGATCGTCGTGGCACCGGGTTTTTCGACAGAGGATAGTGTGGTGGAAACCGCCGATCAGGTTCAATTGGACAAAGATGTCTTGTCGATGCAGATGGCTACGCCTGATCCTCATGTGACGTATAGCTGTTCGCCCGAGTTGGAAGGGGGAGAAATCGGTTTTTTACAAACCGTTTACGGTTACCGATACCGTGGAGTACAGAGGGGCGTTGCTACACAACGAGGTGGATTCGACCATAATTTTATCGATGCCGTCGATGCCGATGATCTGTTCTACCATAAGGAGATTGCGGGGGCGGATGGAACGCTGAATACCCAGGACAATCCCGGGGTTGAACTGGTACATGAGGGTGGTTTTGTCTGGTATCGCATGGGCATGATGCCAGGAACTGAAAACTATACCTTGCTATTGGCCTATAAAGCTCCGGAAAACGAAGCGGTGGTCGAGAGCTATATTGTGATCAAAAATTACAATCAATGGTACTGGGCTGGTGAAGCCTATTACGATGATGAGGTTCCCGACGATCCCTGGACAGCAGATGCAGAAAAAACGGATTACAGTTACAGAACAGCCTGGACTCCGAATATCTGGACTATGCCTCTGTGGGAAAACAATTCTGAACAGGCTAAAGAGTGGCATAATATATAAGCCTCAAGGTGTATGGTCCATATGGAGAAAAGCTGGCTTTGTTGTAAGTGGAGTGTCGAAACCACTATAAAAATAACGTATCAGGTGAGATCAGGAAAGAATGAATATTTCAATCAAGGAGGAAAAAATGAAGCAGGTAAACGTTATGCCGGAGATTGTGAAAGATCAGAGGGATTTTGCAGCCCAACTGGCTGAAGCAGTGGATTTTTTTGCCGATCAAAACTTGCCGGAATCCCCTCGGTATCTACTGGAAGACAACCCTTATGCAGATAAGGATGGTCTTGTCCAGTTTGTTTTTGGAGCTCCACTCGAAGATGATCCTGTTGTGATGGCAAATCTCGTCGAGCAGAAGAAATATCTGCTTGCGATGACTTCTATTGTCACCGATTATGTCAATCGGTATGCAGAAGTATATGGAGAGGAGTATAAAACAGATATAGAGTTGTGGACGCTGGCGATGTCTAAGATTCCCTTGATGGGGCCTGCGAAGAGGGGTGTGGCTCTCGGATATCATGAAAAAATGCTGGGGGTTGAAATAGCAAAAAATCTCATTGATTTCATTCTTGATGTCGTTGTTGCCAACCACTCTTCTGCAATGAACCGTTTTAGGGTTTTTTTGGAAAAGCAGGGGGATGCACTGCGGTTCGGAGTTGAAAAAAACAAGGATTACTACAGGACGATAACGATCGGCGTTGCTTTGGAAGTCTTCAAAGTGGGTGAGCAGATTGTTTACACGCCGAAACTCAAGCAGTACAGAGTCAATTTCACACGTGAAAATTCGAAGTTCTCTTCTGCATGCGCCAGCTATGAAATGGTCGACATTTACTTCGATTACAAATATGCAGCGAATGTTTTCGATTACGAGGCTCTCGAGGATCCGGAGATCAGGAAAGATCTGGATGATTTCATTCAAGCGCAGCGAAAAGCGCAGATTGAAGAAGCGTCATCATTTTTTAATGATGTTTTCCCTGTCAAGGATCCGGAAGTGTAAGGAATCCGTGTATTGTCACAGGCAGGCATGAATCGAGGTGAGTTCATGCCTGTCTGTGACAACAGTCGATAAAAGAACGGCCCGGCACGAAAATGTCTGTTCAGCCGACCAGGTTCAATTGAATAATGATGTCTTGTCGATGCAGATGGCAACGCCGTATCCTTTTGTGACCTACACTTGCTAACCCGAGTTGATTGGCGGAAATATCGGGTTTTTACTAACCGTTAACGGTCACCGTTACCGTGGAGTGGTTAGAGGTGTTGCATCACAGCGGGGTGGTTTCGACCATGATTTTATCGATGCCGTCGATGCAGATGATCTGTTCTATCATAAGGAGATTGCGGGGGGGGATGGTATGCTGAATCCCAGGACAATCCCGGAGTTGAACTGGTGCATGACGGTGGTTTTGTCTACTTGAATCGAGGAGGAAAAAATGAAGCAGGTCAACGTTGTGCCGGAGAATGTGAAAGATCAGAGGGATTTTGCAACCCAACTGGCTGAAGCAAAGGATTTTTTTTGCGATCAAAACTTGCCGGAATTCCCTCGTTATCTTCAGAAAGATAACCCCTACGCAAATAAGGTTGGTCTCGTCGAGTTTATTTTTGGGGCTCCACTCGAAGATGATCCTGTTGTGATGGCAAATCTCGTCGAGCAGAAGAAATATCTGCTTGCGATGACTTCTATTGTCACCGATTATGTCAATCGGTATGCAGAAGTATATGGAGAGGAGTATAAAACAGATATAGAGTTGTGGACGCTGGCGATGTCTAAGATTCCCTTGATGGGGCCTGCGAAGAGGGGTGTGGCTCTCGGATATCATGAAAAAATGCTGGGGGTTGAAATAGCAAAAAATCTCATTGATTTCATTCTTGATGTCGTTGTTGCCAACCACTCTTCTGCAATGAACCGTTTTAGGGTTTTTTTGGAAAAGCAGGGGGATGCACTGCGGTTCGGAGTTGAAAAAAACAAGGATTACTACAGGACGATAACGATCGGCGTTGCTTTGGAAGTCTTCAAAGTGGGTGAGCAGATTGTTTACACGCCGAAACTCAAGCAGTACAGAGTCAATTTTACACGTGAAAATTCAGGGTTCGCTACTCGATGTGCAAGTCATAAAATCGTAGAAATTCATTTCGATTACGAATTTGCAGCGAATGCTTTCGATTACGAGGCTCTCGAGGATCCGGAGATCAGAAAATATCTGGATGATTTCATTCAAGCGCAGCGAAAAGCGCAGATTGACGAAGCGTCAACTTTTTTTGACGATGTTTTCCCTGTCAAGGATCCGGAAGTGTAAGGAATCCGTGTATTGTGTCAGCAGGCATGAATCATCGTGAATTCATGCTGCTGACAACAGTCGAAAAAAGAACGGCTCAGAAAACGAAAATGTCTGTTCAAACAACGGGGAATGTTCAATGAACCTGCAAAAGGCTTGTTTCTGTTATCACGGCAATCTGCCGTAATAACATTTGACAGTATCCACCTCGATCATCAACGCACAATAGTTGCACATAATACAGCGGGAGGCTGTTTGCGCGCCATCCTGAAACTTTCTGACGATATTCGGTTCTATAATGAACGGGCGGGACATGGAGACATAGTCGGTTGAGCCGTTTTCGAGTGCCGCTGAGATATCGGAAAGGTCATGGAGCCCGCCGACAGTGATAACCGGGATCGATACAGCTTTTTTTATCGATTGTGCCGCTTCGAGATTATAACCGTGTAAAGGTTTGGGGGAGCGCATGGCGAAATGAATAAACGGGGAGGCAACGGTTTTCATGAGTGTCGGCATGTTGTTGAACCTGAAGCTGCTTTTGAAGAGCGCCTCCATCGGAGGGTGTGAGCCTCTCATGATGGCGAGTCCATCTTCAACCACTCCGGACGATATTTCTATGGCGTCACAGCCATGGTGCTCAAGCAGACGAGCGATCTCGACAGCTTCTTCGACGCGCATACCGCCTTTTCTGTTATCGAAAGCATTGATTTTTGCCAGAACGGGATAGTTGCCGATTGTTTGCCGAATACGGTTTATTATTTCCGATACGATTCTGAGTTTGTTAACTGTTGATCCTCCCCATTTATCTCTGCGGCGATTGGTGTGATCCGAGAGAAACTGTGATAACAGGTAGCCATGTGCCATATGAAGCTGAATGCCGTCGAAACCGGCTTTTTTCGCTCGTTCCGCAGCGGATACAAAGCTTTCGATAATGGCTTCGATTCCCCGGTTATCGAGTTCATGCGGCGTTTCTTCATGAAAGATGAAATCGTCGATAGGAGACGGGGCTACAGTAGGATGACCGGTTACCGCTCGTCTTGTCTGTCGCCCGCAGTGGGCGATCTGAAGAATGACAGGTGTTCCATATTCATGAATCCTATCGGTGAGGTTACGGTAAGCGGGTATCAATTCATCAGTATCGATCATCAGCATGCGTAACAAGCTGCTTTTGCCATCCTGCTGCACTCCGGCATATCCTGTGATGATTGCTCCCACACCTCCTTCAGCCAATCGTATATATAGTTTTTCAAGAGCATCTGTCGGTGTACCATGTTCATCAGCCATGCTTTCATGAGTGGCGGATCGGATGAAACGGTTTTTTAGTGTCATTCCTGCAATGGAGGAAGGCTCGAAAATGGAGGGTTTCATCTCATGCCAACTTTGCTATTGTTTGACTGCAAGAATCTGACGGGCATCGTACTGAAAAATCGATTCGGGATCGATGCTGAGTTTTTCGAACTCGTCGGATACTTTTTCAGGGATGTCCTGTTCGATCTTTCCGCGTTCGAGCAGGACAGATGCTCCGCTCAACAGGCATCGTTTCCACATATGAAGAAAATGTTTCCGCTCTCCACTGTCCGTCATTCGTTTGTCCATCATAACCGGTACCGGTCTGAAAGATCTGATGTTCAGACCGGCATCGATGCATGCCGACGCGAGATGGAGTCCGATATCTGGATTTCCTCCGAGTTCGCTTTGTAACCTGTTGAACGCTGCCCAATAATCGTTGATGGAAGGGCTGTGAGGATAAACATAGACGCCTTGATTGACCACTTCGGTGCAATAGAACTTACCACCCGGTTTGAGCACCCGCTTTATTTCCCGGATGACCGGTACGGGATCTGAAAGATGTTCGAAGACAAAGAATATATATGCACCATCAAAGGTATTGTCATTAAAGGGTAAATGGTCTCCAGCAGCGGTAAACAGTTCGACCGTTCCTCTCTGCACTTCGTCCGGCAGGTTTGCGAGTGCCTGCTCCACCTGCGAATATTCTTTGTCGACTCCGGTTATCTTTGCTGACTTGAAGCGTCCGAGCATGCAACGGATTTGCGCGCCGACCCCGCATCCTATCTCGAGGAGAGAGTCACACGGATCGAATGAAATTGTCGGATAGAGATACTTTTCAAGAAAATCTGCCTGTTCGAGTAGCCGCTGCCGTTCGGTATCGTTGTAAGAATGAATGTAGGACATAAAAGATTCATGACAAGAGACAAGAAACGAATAAAGAGAAATTCCGAAAAGCTTCTCAAATAAAAAAATTTACAGGAACCGAAGCTGTATCAGATCGATGATAAAAGAAGGAAAAAAGAGAACAAACACCGGTAAAGAAATGAGGGGAAGCAGAGCAGTTCGAGTCTGAAAATCAACAGTATCAGTGCAAGTATACACTCGGCCTGGTTTATAGGTAAATCTCAGGTTTCAGTTTCTTCGTGAAACGGTGCATCATGTAATTGACGAACCATACCCAGTTGACTGGTTTCCCTTTCATGCGTTTCATGATAGCACGACCCTTGTATACTTCACGTTGAAGTTTTACAAAATTTTCGAGCAGTTTTTCTCCTGACATCTTGGTAGGTTCGAACATATAGTGATATGTGTCATACTTGTCCCAGTCGAAATGCCGTAATCTCGTTTTCATTTCGTCGAAATAAGGTGTTCCGGGAAAAGGAGTTACAAGAGAGAAGACCGGAAACTCGATCTGGTTCTTCATGATGAAGTCATAGGTCATCTGAAAACTTTCGTCGCTTTCATTATCGAAACCGAACATAAAATAACCCTGAATGGCCACTCCGTTTTTATGAAGGTTCCGTACAACAGCTTCGTAGTTGCCGAGTTTATTGGACCCTTTGTGGACGCTTTTGAGAGTTTCGGGATTGAGAGATTCAAAACCGATGCTCATCAAATCGCAGCCCGAGCGCCCTGCAAGCTCAGCCACTTCCGGTTTGTGAAGGAAGTTCATGGAGATATTGGCATTCCACCGTATTTCAAGTTTTGCCATCTCTTCAAGCAGTTCCATAAAATACTTGGGTCTGAAACTGATGTTATCATCCATAAACGAGAAGCTCACTTTTTGCTTGCCGAGACGTTCTTGGTGGTAGCGCATTTCATCGAGCACGAAGTCGATTTCCCTGTATCGGTAGTTTTTACCGTAGATTGTCGGTGTGGTGCAGAAGTTGCAGCCTACAGGGCAGCCTTTTGTTGCCAATATGGGGATCAACGAGCTGTATTTCTTGGCACTTTTCGAGCGGAGTGCATAGCTGAAATCCGGATGACGCATCGATTCCATAGGTTTCAGCGCACAGGCGCGGTAAACCTCTTTCATTTTTCCAAGAATGACATCGGTCGCAAGTTCAGTCCAAACGGATTCTATCTCTCCATAGACGACGCTGGTACAGTGTGACCTTGCTTCGTCATGCAGCATGGTCGGGTGGACACCACCGAGAATGACGATTTTACCCTGTTTCCTCGCTGATTCTCCTATAGCGTATGCTTTTGAAGCATTCAAGGTACGGGATGTGATCGCAACGACATCAAAGCCGGAAAAATCTTCCGGTACTTCTTCACCGAGACGTTCATCGATAAATGCGACATCAAAAAGCTCGCCGACCAGCGTTGCAACCATCAACAGGTTGAGGGGCATGCTGACCGTTCCGGAATCAACCATCATGCTGGTGTTACTTGTTGGCTGGACAAGCAACCACTTTTTTCGGGATTTCTGTTCTGAGACGAGCTGTTTGAGATGCTCTTCCGAGTATATCGTGGAATCGGGTGAAAGGACAGTCTCAGGCTGATCGATCTGCATACCTACTGACATTACTGATGGTGTGAATTACAGCTGATTATGAACTACTAAGGTATGAAAAAAAT
>OFEN01000117.1_pt1 | contig 13017 bp, 5 predicted proteins | sample 1521081 | NCBI WGS metagenome assembly OFEN01 (sample SAMN04272335, study PRJEB24112) | coral metagenome | biome: Coral reef; feature: Shallow seawater; material: Coral tissue | host: Coral | place: China: South China Sea | collected 2014
ATAGTTAGAAGTTGGACTGTTATAATCCATCAAAACTGTAGTAAGCCACCTTAACAGTAAATGGTAGTGCCAACAGTGCATCCTACTTTTAGCCTGCTATAACTCGCTAATGGACCAGTGAGGAGAAGTTGTTTTTTCTTATATCGCTGCTTTTTTGTCAGGCTGGGAGTATTCCACCTCAAGACTCACTAAGTCAAGTTCACAAGCAAGCAGACTTAAAACGGGCACTCAAAATGTATTCTGTGGTCAGTGATGGCGAAGATGGACGAAGTCGGACTCCTTCACCTTCTGATTATAACAATGAACCACCTCACACATCACTGTTTGAAAATACTGCAAGGTATGCATGCATTTTGTGCTAAGACTAAAGACATCATGATGTTTCGTAGACAATACTATGATTTGTGGTGAATGTAGTGTGTGGCTCCTGGTATCCTATAAATGTACATTGTTTGAACAAACTGAAGTGAAGATAATGAAACTGAAGCGAAGATAGTGGACTGTTTGCTATTGCTTGGAATCCCTTATGGAGATATACTTATAATCAGGGTGCAAACCTTTTTTGCTTTAACATCTACACAGTGATCTGAATTCAATGACTTAACCATCTACAAGTATGTCTATGTATAAGTTAAAACATAGCAACACATGATAGTTGTATTGTTTTAAAGTTTACAGGGTGCAATGTTCATGCTGCATTTGTAGAAGCAATGTAGTTTAGTGAATTGACTTAGAGATACAGCAAACTGTTGCTATGCTTAAGATTCCATTTGGCCATTCATCTCCCCTCTATTAATGTTAAGGTGATATCCAAATAATTTATGGCAAGAATAGAAAACTATGACAAATTGTCATGATTCCCCTCCCAGGTTTGCCTACCACTATCCAAGTCAACACCTGTAAAGGCCAATTTACACAGTACGACTTTGTCGCATACGACAAGCTTATGACAGGCCTACGACATGAATTGTTTCTTGTAAATCAAACCTACAACTCGCTTAAATGGTCCTAAGTCATGTCGTAGGCCTGTCGTAAGCTTGACGTATGCGAGAAAGTCGTACCGTGTAAATCGGCCCTTAGGCGTGTCACGCGTTCCTCCCCACGAACGTTCGCGGGGAACGCGTGACAAGCCTAAGAACGTCTGCGAGGGAGGCTACTCTTCCATGTCATAATTTGTTACTGGAAGGTATGGGAAGCCATGTCAGCCAAAAGTGGTATGAGTTCACGAATGGTGATCAAGAAATCGATCGCTATGGTTGAGTTTATCGATTGATGATCCAAAATGTCGATCGCTCTGGTTGAGATTATCGATTACTAATTAAGAATAATGATCGCTATGGTCAAAAAAGCGATTGAACATCATGCAAGACTGACGATTGCTATGGTTGAAAAAAAAAGATTGGTGTCTGTAAACGATTTTCCAGAGATTGACGATCCAGAACTGTTCCGATAGAAAACGAAGAATCCAAACCGAAGAATAACTCGCAATCGTAAAACAGTAGATTTTATTCGAACTGAAATGAAAATTGTACAAACATATTCTATTTTCTTGATGTAATCAAGTAATTAACAAGTGAAAAAGGAAAACGGCGAAATATATTCCCGCGACAACCAAACGTTAATGAAACTGCAACCATGCGGTTCGTAATACAAACTTAAGTACAGCAGATCACTGATATTCTATAACAAATCAAAGACTAAATTAACAATTCAAGGGTAATTTTCCATTCACTTACTTCTATGGCGAGTTTTCTTAAATGTCCTTGAATGTGTTAAGCATAAATCCGGGCAGCAGCTAAAAACGGTAAACACTTTTGTCCTTTCAGTACGGCTGTCGGTAAAAACTGAATGAAACTAAACTACTCAATTAAATTTGAACAAAACATGCATTCTTGCGGTTCCTCTCAGGCGTGTGCGGTTTTCAGCTTTCCTGTTTTTTGTTAACTAAACTAAATTGTTCACATACGTTCATTGATTCACTTAACACTCTCCGCCCCGATGAGGGCAGTGTCCTCATCTTCAAAACTTTAATCTTCGTATCCTTCTGCTGGATAGATGACCACTATCTTGGTGATTGGCCTCTGGTACTCGGTGGTGGGTGTTTTTAACTTTACGTTACGTACTCTGCCATCCTTTCCTGGGTACACGTTGATGACCCTGCCTATGGTCCATTTTCCGCGTACAGCATTGGGATCTTGGACAATCACCACGTCATCTACCCTTACATTACGTTTTTCCGCGTTCCACTTCTTTCTGGGAACCAGCGACGGGAACACGTCTCGGGTCCAGCGTCTCCAGAAGGTCTCAACGATTTTCTGTACAAATTCTACCCTGTGTCGAGGGTTGTTTGTTTCCCGGAACGGTCCTTGCGGAACTGTTGACGACGCTCGTCCGAGAAGAATGTCGTTAGGGCACAGGTAAGATCCATCGTCGGGATCGTTAGGAACTCGGCCGATAGGGCGTTGGTTCACCAGGTTAGCTACCTCCAGTAAGCACGTATAGAATTCAAAGGGAGTTAGAACTTGCTCCCCGATTGCAATTTTCAGGGCAATCTTGGTACTCTTCACTAGAGATTCTGCACAGCCATTTTGATGAGGTGCTGCTGGGGTCGCAAATTGCCATTTCATTCCTTTCTCTGCATTGAATTCCTTTAGCTGTTTGATATCCCATCCTTTGATCATCTCTCGAAGCTCACGTTCTGCGCCTACTAATTGTGAACCGTTGTCGCTCAGCATCAAAGCTGGTTGGCCTCTGATGGCAAAGAATCTTCGGAGTGTCTGAATGAATTCCATTGTTGAGTAGTCTACGGCGACTTCCAGATGTACTGCTCTCGTGTTCAGGCAAGTGAAGATAACTCCATAATGCTTTGCGGTCTTGTTCCTGCTGATTTTTACTTTGTAAGGGCCAAAATAGTCGCATGCTGTGTAATAGAACGGAGGCGTGAATGGTTCCAGGCGGCTTCTTGGTAGATTTGCCATAAATTGTGTTTCCGCCTTTGCTTCCAATTCTCGGCAGGTTACACATCTGAACTTTACTGACTTGGCCAAATCATGAGCTCTTATAATCCAGAATTTTGTCCTGATCTTCGCCACTGTTGTTGCCACTCCCGCGTGTCCGATCTGATGGAAGTGTCGGGTTATCAGGAGAGATATCCAATGGTCTCGGGGGAGCACAGCGGGGTGTTTGCTATCATAGGAAACCAAGGCTTCATCTACTCGACCACCAACTCTGATAACTCCATTTTCGTCTGTAAAGGGACTTAACTTTTGCAACTCTCCTTTCCGTAGGCGGTCGTGAAGAGTTTTCTGGCTTTCTTTAATCCAGTACTTCTCGGCCTCCTCCAGTTCTTGAGGCGCGAGTGGTCCATCGCTCAATTGGACCTGGTGTTCCGATTTTTCAGTCAGTTTCTTCGTTCGGCATCGTGCTTGTAAGTTCCAGATGAACCTCAATACATAGGCGCTTGCTCTGACAAGTTTTCGCCAACTGGAAAACTTCTTGCAGTCGATGACTTCGGGTGAGCGGGTGAACATGGCAACTTGAACTTTACGGCGTTCTTTCTCTACCTCACTTTGGTCAGCAGTGGAAGCCTCTTGAGGCCACTCCTCCTCGGAAAGTTGTAGGAATTCTGGTCCCTGCTTCCATCTGTCAGTCAGTCTTTGCGCTGGTATACCACGAGAGACTTCATCAGCCACATTTAACTCTCCGGGCACGTGTCTCCACTGCGAGGGGTCAGAATTGCTTTGGATCTCTGCAACTCGGGCGGACACAAATGGCTTGAACTCTCTCGCTTCACTGCGAATCCATGACAGAACGATATTGCTGTCTGAGAAGAATACGACTTTCTCAAACTGTAGTCGCGATTCCTCTGCTATGGACTGGTATAGCCTGGTTGCCAGTACAACTGCTTGTAGCTCTAGGCGGGGTATGGTCAGCGGTTTCAGCGGAGCTACCCTTGATTTAGCGGCTATGAATCTTGTGTCATACTTGTTGCTTCCGGTTCGCCATCTGATGTAAGCACAAGTTCCAAAGGCTTCGTTGGATGCGTCAGAAAAGATGCAGAGTGTGGGGACTTCAATCGCATCCACCGGGGTGAGGGACCTCTCAAAGGTTACATGATTCAGGTCTTCCATTTCTTGGAAGAAGCGAGTCCACTCTTCTCGTTTTGGTGACGGTAGCTCTTGATCCCAGTCTAAGCCTTGCTGCCACAGACGCTGCATTCCGATTTTGGCGCGGACTAGAAAGGCTGCTGCAAATCCAACTGGGTCAAAGATTCGAGCAATCTGGCTCAATATTGCTCTCTTGGTTAGGGTAATATCTTTAGGCGGGTTTACGTTGAACAGAAGCACATCCTCAGCATGATTCCAAACAGTTCCTAGTACTTTCTCTTGTGTTGTGCCTTGTAATAATTTCATTTTGGGTTTCTCTTTCTCAGCGATTTCGTTCTCCAGAGACCGGTTTGAGAGCCATCCCTTGACTTGAAATCCACCTTTCATTAACACTTCATCCAGGTCAGTCGTCAGTCGCTTGGCTTGCTCTACGGTGCGAACTGAATCACAAATGTCGTCCATGTAGGTATTGTCCTTCAATACTTGAGCAGCTTTAGGATACAAACTTTTTGCTTGATCGGCTGTTTTTCTCAGAGCGATCTGCGCCATGGCAGGTGCAGGTTTGTCACCAAATGTCAGCACCGTCTTTACATAAATATCAGGCTCACGATTGGTTTCCATGTTCCTCCACAGTTATCGGTGGACGTGCTGATCCAGCTGGGGGATAAGAACCCTGTGGTACATTTTTGAAATGTCTCCAGTTACGGCGACTTCATTTTCTCTGAATCGTAAGGTGACTCCGAAAAGGCTGTTGAGTAGGTCAGGGCCTTTCATCCAATAATCATTCAGTCGGTGACCTTGAAATGAAGCGGACGAGTTGAAAACTATGCGGATGGGCGTTGTCTTTTCAGGTCTCACTACCTCGTGGTGGGCAATGTAGTGGACTGGTCCCTTGTAGGTCTCCAATTCCTGTTTGGTGAGTTTGCGTGCAAAGTTCATTTCAGTCATTTCCACCATTTGTTTGTCATAGGCAGCTGCATGTTCTGGTGTTTTTGAAAGGCGGCGCTCGATTGCTTCCAGCTTCTTCTTAGCTTGTACTTTGTTGTCGGGCAGTTCCTTAGGGTCTCGTTTCCATGGATACGGTACTAGCCACTGGTTACCGATCTTTTGACAGGAGTCTTCAATAACTTTCGCTTCTTTTCGTTCAATCGGACTTAACTTATCGGTCTCACAATTGCAAGGTTTGACTGCCACTCCCATTGTCTCCGTTGACCAAAAGTCAGCCATGTCGATGGGCGCTGAAACTTTGACATTAAGCACTTGGTGAACATGGGCGTGTCCTCTGGGCGTAGCTCCAAATACTACCCAGCCAAGGGGCGAGTGCCTTGCTACGAGGTTAGCTGTTTGCCTTGTTTCCCCAGTGTGTAATCTTGGGTGATCTATTCCGATCAGGATGTCAACAGGCCCGTTACTTCGTCGAAATTCTTCTTTTCCCAATCCAAGGAATTTCGCAACTTCGTTTACTTTAATGTCGGAGATGTCACTGCTTATGTAAGGTATCCCCACGGCTGTAACTGAGTAACTGGCTTTATTTTCCAGGGACCTGATACGGAAACGGAATATCTTCGTCTTCATTTCTTCCTCTTCTCCTCCGACCTTTGCTATCGTTATGGTGACATCCTTGCCCTTCAAACCTAGTTCCTCTGCCACCGATAAGCGTATCAGGCTGATTTGTGCGCCGGAGTCTAGGAGCGCATTTCCTTGTTTGCTAGCTCTACCTGATCCAAGGATCTCTACCAAGACGGTTGGCAACATTGTTTCGCCGTTGTTAGCCACAGATGAGATCGCCACGGTGGTCGCTGAATTCGTTGTACCGGCAGTGTGTATCAGTGGGTGATGAAACAACTTGCACTGGCTTCCGTTAAATATCTCGTTGCACTGGCGTCGGCGGGAGCAGTTTGACACATTATGATCTCGGCCAGCTCGTTTGAGGCAGCTAAAACATCCATGGTTTTCTTTGACGGCTCTTAAACGGTCGCTAGGATCCATTGCGATGAATTTTGAACACTGATCCGTCCAGTGAGTTGAAACTTTACATAGCCAGCACTTGTGGTTTGCTGTCTTTTTTCCGTCGCCATAACCGAGTTGACCGACGCTTTTAGGGGGCTGGTAACCACTTCTTAGCGGGGCGGTGGCTCGCATGCGAGATTTCATTTCACTTGTCATCCATGAGATCAACATTTCTAGTGTGGCTTCGCTTTTTGTACTTTCCAGAAAACGTGACCAAACTTTGCGGTCGTCAGAAAACATCTTTTGCTCTATGATGGCTAACATGTGGTTATTGTTCATGTCATTTTGTCTGCCCACTTCCGCGAGGGTGTTAAAGCTTCTTTTTACAAGATGAACCAGATCACAAAACCGCGCGTCATCTCCGTCACGCAATGGTTTGAATCGGGCGATGTCTTGTGTTATCGTATCGGCTACGAACCGAGGATCTCCGTAGATCGAGTCGAGGTACTCCCAAGCAGCATCATAGTCTTGGCCGATACCTTTGATTAATTCGAGAGGTTTTCCTTGTAAGCTTGCTCTTAGCAGGGTGATAGCGTCCCGTTTGCTGTATCTTGTTTCCACAAGATGTTTGAAGTCGGCTTTAAAAATCGTGTAATCTCTTACGTCACCGGAGAATTTTGGCATTTTTGGTTTTTCCATCCGGAAGGCACATTCATTGCTTTTATCGTTGTTTTTGGCTGCTGGACTTGAACTTTGCGATGGAGTGGTTTTTGGGGCATCATTCTCTTCGATCTGGACGGTTGAAACTTCAGTATTTGATTCGGCTTGTGAGTTCTGTGCTTTTGCTCCGGCATTTGTTTCACTGTCGTGGTTAGCAGTGCTTCCCGTTTGGCTCTCTTGTTGTGTGGCCAATGCGTCGGTGGTTTTTTCGTGTGGTTTTGAACTTCCTTTTGAATGATCCTTGTTTTGTAAATTCGTGACTTCCTTTAAATAGTCTTCGGTGTCAATCTTTAATTTCAGAAAGGCTTCTTGACATTCTTCCAACCATGCCTCTTCGTTCTCAAATACGCTATCGTCCTCTATGAGCAAAGTGTACTCCTCGTGTTTGGAAACAAGCTCTGAAAATGCCGCTTCATATTTTTCAAACGCCCTTTTTACTTCGTCCGCGGGTCGATTTCCTGAGACTTGAATTATTACAGTTTTGCCTAGGCGGGTAAGCGCTGCCTTGCAGTTTCGTCTTTTCATTTTAGCCTGTTTGATAGCGTTTTCCATTGTCTCTTCACTCATTTTGCCGTCTTCAATTTTCTAGGAACCGTGGTTAGCCAGAAATCGAATGATGTTCCGATAGAAAATGAAGAATCCAAACCGAAGAATAACTCGCAATCGTATAACAGTAGATTTTATTCGATCTGAAATCAAAATTGTACAAACATATTCTATTTTCTAAATGTAATCAAGTAATTAACAAGTGAAAAAGGAAAAAAGCGAAATATATACCCGCGACAACCAAACCGTCGTTAATGAAAGCGCAACCATGCGGCTCGTAATACAAACTTAAGCGGGTAATTTGCCATATATGCATTCACTTACTTCTATGGCGAGTTTCCTTAAATGTCCTTGAACGCGGTTTTCAGCTTTCCTGTTTTCTGTTAACTAAACTAAATTGTTCACATAGTTCATTGATTCACTTAACAACAGTTGACCTCTATTTATGCCTAATACGATGTTTACTTACAAAGAAAGTTTTTATTAGAACAAGAATTCATCGTAGAATATAATATTATTATAACAATATGTATCCCAGCTGTTATTAGTTATCGAAATTTTCCCGTTTTACAATTTGTAAATATAAAACGATATCATTGTTATAACATTGCCATCCTTCGTCAGCATTGTCATTGTCATTGTCATTGCCATTGTCATTGCCATTGCCTTTATCATTGTCAAGCCATTGCCATTGTCATTGCCATTGCCACAGCCATCGCCATTGTCATTGCCATTGCCATCGCCATTGCCATTGCCATTATCATTGCCATTGTCATTGTCATTTTTGTCATTTTTGTCATTTTTGTCATTGTCATTATTGTCATTGTCAATGTCATTGTTATTGTTATTGATTTATGGATTTATGGATTTATGGATTTATTATATATGGGATAAAGAACAAATAATTCTTGCGGGGCATAGCGAGTAATCCCAAGCGGAAAAGATAGCGCCATCTTGTCTGCTCGGGTAGCGCTGGATTTCGTTCATCTTGCCGACTCACGGAGCTCGCCACATGATAAAACTAAATGTCCATACAATTTTCCCTAGGTTAGTCGCTTTTTTAAAAGTTGCAGCTACATCAATCGAATCAATCTGCACCGAGATAATCTGAGATGGTGCCGATTGATGAGCGAAATGACATGTAGCTTGAATTTAGTGAGTCACCATCTCCATCAGGAGCACGTTTTTTCATATTTGTCAGGATTATAACAAAGTGTAAACACACGTGAATTAGGAATCCCAGGTGCATTGGTGGACCTGCCTCAAAAAGAATCTTCATGCTTTCTTCTTTGATTTCACACCTGCAAGAAAGATGATCAGACTAAAAGTTAAGCAAGAACTACGAACCTTGGAAGGAAGAAGTTATTCGGTTTACTCTCTAGCTATCTTTCGCCGGGGTTTTAAGCTTAGCACAATCAGTTTATACATTATAAGGAAATGTTGGCTGGGATGATGACGGGTAATAAAGTGTTGGTGTTGCGAATTTTCCAATAAATGGACACGAATGACGTGCCATCGACTTGGGTTCACTTGCACTGTATGGGCCGTCACAATGGGGAAATTGGTGACTTAGGTGCAAATTTCATCTCGACTAAAATGAAAGCAGGTATACGTAAGTGTTAACCACCTCGTGTGTCAAACAAAGTTGAAGGGCCTCAGCTCGTGTCTAGCTCGTGTCTACTTTTCTACTTGATTCTACTTGCAAATTCGTCTGCTCAGGCTTTAAAAAATATTACAACTGGCTATCAAAAGGTACACTCTTCTTTTTAGTGTGGAAGAACCTTTTTGTAAGGACGTTGGGTTTGAAATTAACGCAGATTTTAAGAACATCAACAACAACACATCCCGGCTGACAATCACCACAGGAGGTTGATTTTGACATTTTTTTTAAAAAAAATGTAAGAAACTGTAAAAATTGAGTCTATGCAGTCCAATAACTAAATACTTTTATGGACATGCTTTAGCATAAGAAATGAGCTTCTCTTATTGTATGGTTCATTGTCATTTCGGTGGTATGCACGTTTGAATTTTGTTTTATTTGGGAGTGATTCAAGTAGTGAGTGATAAGTATTAACTGCAGCGATTGGAACTGGCTAAAAGTATCTTAAAGACATTTCAAGCTCAAACAGGCTAGCTAAGTGAAGTTCTCTCCTAATCCAAAAAGTATGCCATTCTTACAAAAAACTGAATGCACACTGCCGAGAACTGTACACGCACCATTACAAACCTGATAACTGCATCCAGTCCAAGATACTGATCAATCAAACTCTCAAAAAACCCAGAGATTATCCCTAACATGAGAGCAGGTACAAGAAGATAATTCATTGTTTTGTTTGGGTTTTTTAAGGGGAAGGCTTTGGCGTTTACTTGCATGAACAAACCCATCAGGAATACTGTTGTGACACAGCGCATGACAAACTTTGCAGCATCCCAGTTAATGTATGATGGGTCATCTCCAATGTCCCTTCTTTCAAGTCCGGTAGCCGCCCAATAACAAGCTATCGCTGCTTTTATCAACCAACAGGTGAATCCTACTGCACCCATACAGCAAACCTATCGAAGAAGATTAGATTTGATCGAAGGTTAAAACGTGAACGATACTGTGTTAGCCGTGGGATCCATTTTCGCCACTCTCTCGAGTCCGGTTATCGTTCCTTCTCGAGAAGTACGCGAGACTAGACTACGGATGAGAGTTGGAAGAGGGCGTCCTCATCTCCCAATAATGTTGATAGATAAGAAATTAACATGCGCGCAAAGCACCTGGAAAAGTTTTCCGGGGATTGAGATCTGGGTATGCCATGTCCCGAGTAAATATAACATGCGAAGGATTACCTCGCGAGTAAGGCTTAGGAGAGTTAACTCCCTTGCCTAGCTGCCAGTCATCCTCTCTTGATAGTGGACCATAGTGTAGAGTGAATAATCTTATAAGAAGTGTCAAGAGTCAAGGAGCATGTATGCATACCGCCGGAAACGTCCTCTGGATAGCCCTGTATGGACAAGTCCCATTTAGCTAGGTCTATGTACTTATAATTCCCTTATGTAATACAACTCGATACTAATTGATCTACTAACCATGATTTTAACACCACGTGAATCCTTATTTCCACCTCCATCCAAGTCATTACTGCATAGAAGACACGTTCCGCAAATAACGATGGTCGAGTTGACAATTATAGCAAAGGCATTGACCCATGGCTTAATGAGCTGAAATTGGGGCACATAATATAGTCCACAGAACAGTGGGGCAATAAGACAGGAAAACCCAAGGAGATATCCTAGATTTCTTATCAGTCGCTCGCATGGGGTCAAGTTTCTTCCTGCTTCTTCGATTTCGTCGTCGTCGTTGTTGTTGTTTTCAGCTTCAATAACTTCCACTGAGTGCTCAAGGAAAAGCAAGGAACACAGCAAGCGGTAATCTATGATTAGTGCGGTGTACAAATCAGTAAAAGCATTAAACCAGCCATCAAATTCGTTGCTTATTCCACTCAACCCAACATCACTGTTTACGTTCACCTGCGAGTCTACCCACTCGACTAAGTTGAAAAAGGACAGTGTTCTAAAATAAAACTGGGCATTTTCTTTGTACTCCTGACGGGTAACCGTATTCCTTAGGTAGACATAAATAATCGCTTGAATAATCTTTTGGACGAGGAACATTGATTTGTCCACTAGTACGTATATCCATATTGGCTCTTTTAACGTTACTTTGGAGTCGTCCGTATTCCTGGAAGCCGCAGTTGCGATAAGAAGAACAATCTCGATTACGACAAGAGGAATTGTAATCGATGTGACTACGAGCCCCATTGAAGGTTGATGTCGACCCAAAGTTGCTTCATCTGCCTCATCTCCGGTTGGCACTTTGAAGAAAAGCGCGGCGCCAAATACAGCGAAGACAATTCCAATAAGAAATATTGTGAAAATGCGGTAGCTCACCTTGACCTGAAGTTCGTCTGCATTCGTTATGACATTTACAAAGGATATCAGTGCTCCTACAAGAAAAAAGAAGAGTGTACCTTGACAAGAGGAAAGGTTTGCGCATTGCTTGGAACAAACACCGAGGATACCCAGCGAAAGCATGATCAGGTAGAACAGTCCAGTGCCAGAAGCAGCGATAATTTCAGACGCAGAAACCGTCGTGTTCCGATCATGTTCACTGACAGATTTACAAGAATTAGATGGAGAGAGATGAGCAAAGTCTGACTGACTCAGGTTGGTGTTGCCAAGCGTAGCATTCATGTTGTGTTTGACTAGTTTCCAAACGGCTGAAATCGTTCTTCGAACCGAGATAGCTAGAGAGCTTGTGATACTTCCGGGGCCGGAATTGCGTAGATTAAATAATTTTCTTTCTCAGAATTCACCTAACATCGAGAGACGGTTTCTTTCCAAGAAACATATTGAAGATCTTGTAACTGAATGATTTTCTTCAGCACATTAAGTCCTGAGTCGCTATCTTGAGCAACAAATTGAAAACCACCAGGGCCTGCCACGGCCTTTTTCAGTTAGTACTCAACGTTTGCCGTCTTTAGTCTTTTAAGGTAAAACATGATTCATCTGCAGCCAACCGCAGCGAATGCCAATGCTCAGAGCGATTATGATGAAACAAAAGACGTCTACTGACAGGAGGTCAGAATCACTTACCCTCTTGAATAACTGTATGTCGTAACATAAACAGTAGTGTGTAGATTAAAACACCAACAGTGTCTCAAGATAGCTTATTATTATTTTTATGTAGGAAAATCTTCACCTCAAAGTCTCAATCAAGCTGCATGCTTCCTAGCATTTTGGGGGAGCAATCGTCCCTGCTATAAGACGTGAAAAGAACTGAAATGATAAAAGAACTATGCTGTGATCAAGCTCTCTCGCCAATTCTTTGAAAGACCAGCCCTACTCTATGTTCCCCAACGAAGCCAGGTTAGTCTCGTTGCGTGACGACCCTAACAGCGGCTGCGAAGGTGAAGGAGACTAGACTATAGCTAGGGGATGGAGTGGTTTTCAAATGAAGCTAAATGACCATGAGTGCCGTGAAACCAAAACCAAACCAATTACATACAGTTTAGCCTACTCGACCAATTTCAAACCGTACTAAAACCAATAGCAGGACTGCTCAATTGGTAATTGCTTTGATTAAGCTGTCGTAAGTTTTATCCCTTAGTTTGTTCCGTCATTTTCTACCCGCGTGGTTGCACTATACGCCACGAATTACAAGCGTTCTCACTTTTCCACTTCTGGCGCTCCGAACTCTGGGGTTCTGTCCTCGTGTACCGGTTCACAAGAGCTGCTACAAAGGACCAAACAATACACAACAGCTAACCAATGACTCCTGAACAAAGAAATAACAATGGTTATTCCCTTGTGAACCCGTACACCAGGACAGAGCACGCTTAAACGCAGCAGTTGTGGTGCTGAACACACGCGTCGCGAGCCTAAACCAGCTTTTAAACAAGTTTTACCAGTTCAAAGTTAATTTATTCAGCCATGGCGCTGGATGTAACAAATGGTAACTTCTCTCTCCTTCGGCATAGGAGAAACTGACTGCTTGCAGGGCAGTAACGTTTCGAAAAAGAATTAAAAACTGTGCCAAACGTTAACAAGCGCATACGTGGTCAAAACAAAGAGTTCACTCTAATGGGACACTTTGTGCATGATACATAGTGTAAGCATCGGATCGAAAAGCACGTGTTTTGAAAGAACGAAT
>OFEN01000118.1_pt1 | contig 12900 bp, 10 predicted proteins | sample 1521081 | NCBI WGS metagenome assembly OFEN01 (sample SAMN04272335, study PRJEB24112) | coral metagenome | biome: Coral reef; feature: Shallow seawater; material: Coral tissue | host: Coral | place: China: South China Sea | collected 2014
CAAATCAACCAATCAGAAAATCGGAATTCGTACAGTGTATGAAAGTTGAATAATATTATCAATTATCAGATGGTACATACATTTTGGTTTTCTTGAAAGTTAATCTGTTTTCCTCTATGACAGTATCTGATGATTAAAGGTCCAGGTACTTTCTAGAAGGGGGTTGTTATTGTTGAAAACCATAAACTAATCCCTTTCAGCACCTGCATTTCTTATTGAAACTTTTGTTTTGAACTTTCTGTACCTGCTGTTCTGTGGTTTTTGCTTTTGTGTTTTCCTTTTTCTGTCCCACAGTTAATTTTCCTCTTCTCTCCTTTTTCATCCATTACAACATCATCCTCAGTTGAGACAACACCAAAGCCAGAACTACAAGGGATGTAAAGGAGTAACATATGAGAAAACACAATATTTTTAACAGATAGTTATTTCTTCTTAAAAATAGTTTAGAGCAAATCAGTTTGGGTTATAAATGTAGAGCCAAAACACTTCAGATGGTTATTGATAGTTTTTCAAATGTCCAAACATGCATTATAAGGCCACAGACCGATTACATTAAAAAAGTGATAACCTTCTGGTGTATTACACAATTCCTTTACTTTCAACTCCAAAGAAAATCTGATTCATCATTGGTTTCTTAAACTGTTATGAGTTTGTTAAAAACCAGCTATCATTTCAAATATTGAATTCGTTTCTTTTCAGTGATTAATTTCAATATGAGCTGTAAAAACTTGAAAATATATGGTGACTGAGACTGTATAAGATACATTACCAGGATCCAGTGGCTTTCTTTATAAATTATTGAAAGCTCTTGTTACTAGTATTTTATTTTATGGTTTTAGAAAACTATTTAGTGTTATCATCACAAGGAAAACAATTGTATATAATTACATGGTTGTCAGTAAGTTTTTGAGTAGCTAGTTCCATCCAAAAAGTAGGCTGCTATATGTATTTTACTTGTCCAATATCATGCTCAGAACCGACCCACTAACAATCTGACTAACTTGCACAGTATTCAAAATAGCTGGTGAAATGCACTGGTTGTTGGCTTTTTAATTACAAATGACACACATTTCATCTTACTCTTTAATGGTAACACTCTGTTCACTTGGTGTCATATCTTCATTTTCCAAAAATTTCCATTCAAACCGATTCTGACCAAACTCATTGTGATGCTGTGCACTGTACATGTAGCTCAGTTTCTTTGAGACACGTTCTCGTACTTTAATTGGTAAATTTGCCTCTTTTATCCAACTCTTTCTCCCATCTGCCCAAAGCACCTTGAATAAAGATAAAACAATTCAGTGACTTATTGTTCAGCACTTGACATAATTCGTGCACACCCCCATTAAAGCAACATAAATGCTTTGGATTTACTCTGAGCAGAAAAAAGATTTTTCAGAGTGTTTTTTTTGTCACACATGATTTGTTTTTAAATTACATTTTCCCTTCAAACTGTTAAATACTGTAAATATCAATGATCATATTAAATACTTTACTAGAACTGACAGAATTTGGCTCTTATACCTTGAAACAGTTAAACAGTGTAATAAATTACTAAATGTAGAGGAAATTACAGTATTTGCCAACTATAGAAAGTTTAAAACTATTGAATCAATGTTCAGATTCTGGAAGTGGCTGTGAACAAAATTTGTGCATGATTACCTACGGAGGGGCATACCCCATTTCTTTCGAAGTTATTAAGTGCAATGTTGTTGACACTTTGGTGCCCCATGGCGCTGCAGAGGTTAGGTTACAATTGGTATGATGAACTGAATTATCGTTTTGCTGAACATGATATAGCAAATATCACTGCAAGGATATGCACCATTTAAGAAAACGCTGGAAATAAATCAAATAGATCATTTTTATGTGCTTGTACGCCTATGATATCTAATTACAAACCTTTCTATGTTTAAGAAAATAATAGACATTAATTATATTTGTATTCTTTACCTCATAGATCTGTCCTAGCCTTGTACACTTTTCATTAATAATCTTCACTATAAGAGTATCAGTATCAGTATCAGAATTTCCTTTTTTACTTTCTTCTGAAGTTACCATGTCATCTCGGAATGTGGTTGCATGGCCATTATGCAGCAAGCAGTATCTGGATCCTTTTGCTGGTGTATTTTGGCAACCTACAACAAATGAGTTTACAATGTAACACATTAACAAAACTTACTAATTACTAATATTTACCCTGTACATTAATTAGGACTTATGACCATGTGCATTTATTCTTGACCTTCAGTGTTTCATTTACAAATAATGAAAAATATAAATTTAAACCAGTTGGTCTTACCAACAACTACTGTGCCTTGTAAATCATCAAACTGTAGTTCACCAGCATGCTTGCACATACACACTTGTCTTGCATTCTTCATATTTCCATCCATTATCAATACTGTCCTGCATCCAGGGGTTTCACATACATGATCTATCAACCAAAAATTTCAGAAAATAACACAGTAAGATTAAAGTTGGGTAGAAATTTTTCATTTCCTGAAGTTGCAAGGGAGAAGAAGGGTTGAGGGTCGTAAGCTGACACTTAGATTATATGCAATACACATATTTAAGTTTGTACGTGGGTATGATATTACTTTTTGATTCACTTACCACCCCACTTCTTGATGAATGCATCATGGAAGTATTTTGTCACCAACTCCGCCAGTTCATTTCTGTCGTAAGGGATTGTTTCAATGGAAAGGCTATATTTTGACATCACATCAGCTGCAGCAAACAACAAAAAACCTTCCTCCAACCGTCTACGATCCATAGGAGTTCTTTCATTCAGCAATGCAAACATTTCAGATGATGTATCACTGCAGTGAGCATTTAATGGAGACAAAACTTTTTAGAAACACATAAGCTAATAAGTTCTCCATTAAGCTACCAAGTGGTTCTCTTTGGATCTGCAAGTCACTTAACAATAATTCCCCTGCCATCCAACTTTTACACAGTTCCATTCTTTACAAAATAATGCACAATCTGACCTGCACTATCATAATTGCCCCTTATCTGTCCTCTCTATTTTGGGGCAAAGACTCTGTGAAAAATCCACCACATCTAATGATTCTATTGATATCCTATTACATTGATACTCTTGCGCTGCAGCATTGGTGTTTGATTGACAGTTTGAGTTGAGCAAGTTGCAATCCATGCGAGCAAGTTGCTATTGCTTTTGCCCCATTGTCAAATATCATTTGAAGAGCAGTTTGCGAATCAAAATCTTACTGTGGCTTATGATGACTAGCATACATTACAATTGTACCACGCCGCTTGAGAAAAGGGAGAAAATAATTGCCCTGTGGACGTCTGGTTCAAAACAGGCACACATAGCAGAAGAAGTTGGATAATCGCCTCAAACAGTAGCCAATTTTGTCTGCAATCAAATGGGTGTTTCGATAGCCAATTTGCTGTCGCTAAGACTTTGAAGCTTCTGTGACAGCAAACCTGTCTTAAAATATTGAAGTAACACTGGAAACAGTTTAGAAATCTCAATGAGTTCTTGCCACGAGATACCAAATGAAGTGAGCAACTTGCTCGACTCAAACTGTCAGTCAAGATAGCAATGTTCCAGCTGAAGTTTGCAAAGTTTCCATCAAAATAACACCTGGTTTCACTGTAAGATTGTTATGCTAGACTGCAGAGTTCCCCCCCAACTTATATGCATTATATCCCATAACAACAGTGCCACCGCTAGCCACCTGCACTTTGGTGAATAGTTGTTAATTATTATTATAATCATAATTAATATTTTGAGCATGTTTCTTCTTTTCTTGTTTGTTGTGTTCAGGCAAACAAACAGACACTGAACATTAATTTTACAAGTAAAAATTAATAAATAAATACATGAAAAAGATTAATAAAGAAATAAATGAAATTGTTACCGTTTCATTCTCTTTGCTGGTTTGGAATGGACACTGTCGTTTAGTTCGGTAGTTCCTGATTGCTTTACGTAGCCAAATCTTCGATTGTATGAAGTTGCAAAAGTGGAAAATGCAACTGCGCCAACAACGAGAAGATTGGAACATTGGCGAATTAAAGATGTGTGGAAGGCAGTGTCCTCTGAAGACAAAAGATAAGTATTTTCCAAACAGGTACTATCCAAATGTTTCTTTCCCTGCTCGGTCCAAAATCCGTAGTGCTCATAAATCTTACACTTTTTGCAGTGTTTAGTAACACGACTGCCGAGATAAGTTCCTCTTTCCGAATGATACACGACCACAACATGCACTTTGTTTTCCAGCACCGTAAGATCTTTCTTGCATTTTCTGCATGTTTGTCGATTGGTTATCAATACAGTAGCTAGAGGTTGCCCGCAAGATACCGTAAAATCGTGGAATTCCCTGAACTGTTCATTTGTTGTTTCTCTTAGACTTGGACATAACTGCAATAAACTCATAGTTTCCGCGGCAAACGTACAACATTCTTCACTGTTAGTTGAATCCGGATTCCCCGCATCTTGCCCAAAAACAAATCGTTTCACTATGCTCGTGAAATCGAGTAGCCCAAGGAAAACGTTTCCAATGATGTGGATTACAAAGGATAGCCGAGAGAAACCCGCATTATTTTTAAAAAGACTGGCCATTACTCCCAAATGGACGCCGCTCGACTCCACTACCGATTGTTTCGTCGCCAGAGCGAAAGTTGTCGATGAGAGGGCTCTGGGGAGAGTTTGTATGGGGACGAGGCGACAAATACCACTTGATGTGGAGGGTCGGGTTAATTGTTCGAAAGTAAACACAGGATTAAAAGTTAACAGATGCATTCAGTTTTCTTGTATATATTGTTTTTCGCTTCCTATTTTTTGTTTAGTTTGAGATTGTTTAAATTCCATGATCAAATTCTGTGTACAGATGGCAATTTAAGCGAAATTTAACTCTGATTAAGTCATAATAATCTGCAAAATATAGCATCCACGACGCAGCAAGATGCTCGAGAAAGTATTTAAGTGAATTCAAACGAAATCACTAATCAACAACACTGTATTAGTTGGGATAACCTATTTCTTTATCGGGAAAACATAACAACAAAGAAAAATATGTGTTTAAAATAGTTTCTAGTTTAATGCTGAATAAGTAAAACCTTTTCGATTCTCTTGTTGTGCAAATATTTTACATAAAGAACTCTAAACAAAGAACTATTAACCTTATTGTAGAACCGCGGTAAATTATATATTTTTTTTAACTGCTAGTTTTTGTTACACCTGGTATGGAGTTTAGTTAATACTCCCAAGTATGACGCTCGACTAAGAGAGTAGCTTTGCATTTAGTTTATTCAATCCCCTTGTATTCTAGTATTTGACAAAAAGTTGTTCTGTTACGGTTAATAGTTTAAATGGGAACTTCTCGCTACATACTAGAAGGCCCGGCCACTTTTTTGCATCTCGTTTGCAACTTGAAACAACGACATCAACAGCGCGTTTTTAAAATTCAATTTTGAACTTTCAAATCACCAACAGTATTCATTTATATATTTGTTTCAGAGTTAAAAGTGTTCAATGTTCAGACCACTGGCTGGCTTTGAACTGGTTGAATTCAAATTGAAACACTTCGTTATTTCGAACCAAAATCTATTTCCCTTGGATCCCAGTTTGTTTCGGTAAATGGCGAACGCAAGCGATTTCATATATTCCGTTTCCCGGACGTGTTAAAAGTGCAGGGTTTGAACTGTAATATTTCATGAAATCCTGTTTTCACTTTCATGTTCTTATTTCCGAAATCAGTGGAATAGTTAAAATAAATGTTCTAAAATCAAATGTAGCTCAGTTTCCTTTTCGTTTCCTTCAGTTCTTCTACTTCAGTCCTTGGAGTCTTGTCCGTTCTTCATTCACTGCTTTTCATCACCATTTAAAAAGAGCAGTCGCCCATGAAAAATATCGAAGTAGAACCACTCACCCTTCTTCACTTCAATATTCGACATCACAAAGTCCGCTTGTCTGGCTCTTTTCTTCATTTTCTCGTGATCATGCGTCCAATACTGAGACAGCATCACCCATTCTGCGGCCAGCTTTGGTTCAAGACCATTTCCAATAAGAAATAAGAGCAACTTGAAGCTATCGCTGTCGTTTAGTGGTTTCTGCCAAAAATCCCTTCGAAGTGTTGACGGCCATTGACTCATAGAGTAAAATACATCTCCGTTAATTAGTTTGAAGAGTTCAGCTCGCCTCTCCAAAATTTCTTTGTAACTGAAGTAAGACATTTTGTTAAGGTACCAGCTTACCACAGTTGCCATGACTTTCGTTCACGAACTTTTCTGCAACTTAGCTAGTACCGCTTAAACAGTTGTTTTTTGGTGCTGTAAATAGCCCTGTGGGAAATGGAAATTTTCCAGTGTGGTAACTTTGCAATTAGCATTGTTTTTTGTTTTCATAAAAACTAATTTGGAAAAGATAGCATGTTAGCAAAATATCACCTTTTCTTTGTTCTCACATGTGTTCTGCATTTCCCGTTCATTTAATCGATATCTTTGCTTACCGAACGCCCAATTTAAAAAGTGAATCAATCAACTCATTTTTCGCTTACATTCACTTCGCTTTTCAAATCAACTGCCTTCCTTTTTTGCTTCGGTACCTGGCGCGGCCTTTTGGGGACTAGAACGCCTTTTGAGGAAGCTGGTTTTCCTGCTGTTTGTACTGTGCCATGTGTGATTCGGAACGAATCAGTTAGATGTAACCCATGCATTCATACTTTTATCACTTGGGATAACAATATCTGTACCGTTGTATAGCAGGAGCCATTACCTCCCGTGTATAGATATCACATCTTTTACTGAATACAAAGCAACAAGCAGTCACAATGATAACACGGCGTTCATCTTGGTGAGTGATGCTTTTATAACAACCAATTGACCGATTGATGATGATTTGCTATTTTTAAACTTTTTCACAAGTTAGCCGACGCTGATTTTCCTTTTCAATATTAATTACTCGATTGTTTGTGGTATACTGTTACATCAATAAAAATCTAAAGGGCTAATTTAATAATGATTTACTATTTTAAAGTTTTTCAGTTGCTTCTGACGCAGATGTTCTTTTTCAATCTTAAACATTACTCGGTTTTTATTTAGATTTCGTTACCAAAATTATATCTTTGAATGCGGTACATAGTAAGTCCACGTGTTCAAGTTTAATTACATTCAGGATGGCCGATATTTCTTTGCATAAAGATCGGCGTATTATACTTATTTCACAGTTTTCTAAATCTCCGGAAGCGTTTTCAATTCACACAAAGGTAAATGCACTGCACAATAATACTAATTAACCCTGACGCTTTAGTTAATCTATAATTGGTCATTTATACTCAGTATTTAAACTTGAGCTGATACAACTGCGGGACCAGAGAACATTTACTTGGTACGCGTGATTAGTAAGTTGCGTCCATTTTTGAAATGGCAAACCGTGTGCACGTGCTGGATAATGGCCTCAAAGACTGTTATAATCACGATCTGGACTGGAATTTGCTGCCCATTAGTTTACGCGAGGTTAGTTAGATGGTTTTCAAATAATATTCACAACCTGTTACAAACCTGGTTCCTTAAATTTATCTGTTAATCTTCGGTCCTTTCTACTCTCCTCAGATATCTTCTGTGTTCGCGAAGGGAATGAAACAGCGTGAATCTACTGTCTTGTTGGGGATCCTTACCATGATATCATTTTGTCTTGGGCACGGTTCGATAGAAGTCAACACCTTTTGGAAGGAACCCGTCATATTTTGGTTAGCGGTGGTCCTACCGACTGGTATGTTGTAATGTAGTCCTTATATAACGGAATGTTTGAGATTTACTTTGTCGTTGTATTTCAAACTGTACCGAAAAACTCCACTATTTATCTTTACGAATTTGCCATCGAAACCGCCTGTAACGAGTTTCGCCCGCCACAATAGTTTCGCACAGAACGAAAAGGTCTACAGTATAATTAAAAAATGTTAACTTAAAAGTGTGTATCATTGCCCAAAATGAACTTTGTCTAATGAGGTGAGAAAGGGAAACCTTATCCAGAGTCCATAACCAATGTTGTTTCACTGATGAAAAAGCGGGGACTGAAATCGGTAATACGAGCACGAAATAAAAAGGGAAGTTTGGAAATTTTTTTTGTCGAAACCGCAGTGTGGATATGAGTTTGTTTTCATCTACAGCACTTTTTTCTAGAGAACGAAGACTTTGTTTTTTGTTAAAGCAAATTAAACGCAGTTAGAAACACTAAACTGTAGTATACTACATGAGTGCCGCGCGCAAAGTTGCGTTAATTTTTCTCACTTCGACAAAGGGCATGATATGAAAGTTCGAACCAAAATGAAAGTATCTATTGCAAAAATCTCATTCTTTCACTTGCCAACAGAATTTGAAGTGAAAACTGTAGTTTACTTGGAAAAGAACGAGTTTCTATCGAACATTTTGGATATGGACAAAGTGCGTGCCAGCGGGGCAAGCCTGCAGCATGCGAACCATTCCGGTTACCCTCTGAAACAACAGTCTGCTTAGACTAAATACCACTCTGGTTAGCCTAAATCGCACTTTGGCTTGCCTAAGTTGCCTTTTTTAGCCTAAAGAGCACTCCAATTACCCTAACTAGAACTCAGTTTCTTCTAAATTGAACTCTGGTTTGTCTACTGTTAGCTTAGTTAGCTTGCGGTTAGCCTTCTTGTTACGTTAGGACACGATCCTCGCTTGCATGCCTCGTTGGCTTGCATATTGTTTACATTCTTCCATTTTGATGTGGTTTGGTTCAGTTTTTGCTTGCAAGATTTGGAGATGCTGTCAACTCAGATATAAAAGTTATTTCATTTTGTTTCAATGCACTATAGTGAGTTTCGGCCATAACAAGTATCGAGGTCTGCAGTAACAGTTAGAAAAAAATTAACCTAAACATGCGAATGCCTAACATGAAGGCTGTGTAGTGCCAAGAAAACAGTGACTTGTCCTGAGACAAAACTGTTAAAAGGCCACGTTGTCAATTCACTGCGAATCAGCCGGGGATTGGTAAGGTAATTCGAGCACGAAATAAAAAGAAACTTTAAAAGCGTTCATCACAGAAGTATGACTATGATATTGTGTTATCCGCAGCACTTATTTTCTCGAGATGGTTGCGTTTGTTTTGAAACCAATTAAAAGCTGTTGAAAACACTTGCGCGTGGAATATATCATCATTCCAATATCTTTCTATGACATGGGTTATGGTAACATGAAATGAGATTACAAATAATCTAGTGCTTTACTGCGCTCGTGAAATAAATGTCTTACATGCATCAAAAACCTCAAAGTTAAGCTAAATGCTCTATGATGTTCAACTTGGACGATAGAGCGACATGCGTAACAATGAGTTTTTCCGAGCCTACAATAGCTCATAGGCAGCGGTAATCTTCTCAATGAAAGTACAACATGGCGAGCATGGCGTCTAAAATGACATTGAGGGCAAAAATCAACTGTAAATAGCTCAACTTTGGTCGTGAAAAATTGTTCAAGTGGGATTCATTTAAGAATTAAGTAATGCACTGGCAAAATTGATATAGCTAAGTACAAGCAAGGTTCAACGTTCGAATAACTGTTCTATAGCAATACGTGAAATCGCATCATCATAATGAAGTCAAACGAAAAGAAAGCATAATTTGTTCGGAAATAGGAATCAGCAGTGGGCCAACCATGGGGTGGGAAAGTAGTATTTAAAATCAATGCCATCTTCGCCGGGCTTCAACTGTATGTGATTATACACTGATCGATGTACGGATCTTATTTTGGGATGTTCATTACTATTAAAGCTTTATTTTATTAAGCCATAAGATCACTAAAAGTTGGAATATTTGACAAGATATACCGTATAGAAAAAAAATGGATCCCTTTGATTTTCCTAGCTAGGAAAAATATATCATCCTTTGATATTAAGGTTGTACAATGGGCACTGGTTAAATCGTTTTTTGGTTCAAGTCATCCATAGGTAACCTTACCTGGCTATTGCATATCGATAAAGAACACTTTTAATTGCAATGTTGTTTCTGAATTTTGTTATTTCTATTATTTCACACCTAAAAACTTGAGGAACAATTTAAAGCTAGCAATATTTAACAATTTGATTATGACCTCAAGATTTCTATCTTGCAATAGTTTTCAAGAGCAAAGCTCAAGTCAGCTATCTCAAGCTTATAATTTAATTGTTAAATATTGTATAGCCACTGAGAGAATGACATTTGTGATATAACGCAAGTAGATTTTTTTATGTTAAGGAATACTCATGAAACTTGCAGGCACAGTTAAGTTAACTGACAAATAAAGCGAATAGTACAATGGTTTAGTAGAACTTCAGAATAGCAGCGTTAAATTTATAATTGTATTTCTTTCTAAGCCAAACATCATAAACAATTTTCCCTTAAATGTTGAACTTGAGATGCTTGTAATCCGCCAGCAAATAGATAACAATAGATTAAACCAATCAACTTCCAGATTTGCATTGGAACATGATGAGAAGTAACCAATTATATTGATGTACTCAAATTATGCAAAGTGTTACATGTATTATCAATGCACAAAATTATTATCAATGCACAAAATTTGTGTTGTGTGCTTTCGAGGGTTTTGTAACAATATCAATGTGTTACTTTAAAGTTAAAAGAAATATATTTCACAAATTAATGTAAATACCCTGAGTTCAGAATGGATTAAATAAAATGTGTTGCATTTCAGCACTCTAAAGTGATAACACTTTATAACCAATTTTATTCGTCACCAGTAAAAACTGTGTTTTATAATTTTTTTTTTCTGCTAATCCACAACATTCTAAGTTTAGTTTCCTTTTTAAAAACTGAACACCATAAAAAACTAGTTTTACTAAATTTACCACATAAAATTCCTCACAAATCTACACGCATCTTTCAACTTGAGACTGACTGCTACCAATCACATTAATAGTGACTTTGGTAACCTTTTTTTTATTTCTGGTTTAGGAAGATGCAAAAGTACATTTCATCAATTTTTGACTGATGTGATGGAAAGAGTAAGAGTAGCTGTGGCAAATCTCGGAGAACAACCAAAAACAATGTTTCTACCCCACTGCACATGGGACAAGTTCGGAGAAATCTTGGCAAATGCAGGAGGCCGTTCTTTTGGATTATTTGATGAACTCACTGCGTTTTTCTCAACCATGAATATGTATTCTTCTGTAAAAATGCAAATCTCAGACACCAAGGAATACCAGGATTTCCTGCAATTGTTCACAGGAAAATCAAAAACTCGAGAAACAAGTAAGTTCAATGTCGAACATTCTCCCACTGCATTAATGATATACAACACATATGTAAAATGTAATGGGGATTGGAAAATAAATCCCCTTCTTTCTGACCTTTATTGATAAAGGACATTAACAAATTAAAAAAGAACCATGCAAACAGAGTTTTTAATTGTTATGAATGATTCCCTCCAAACGAGGGGTCTTCCGCAAGTAATGTTTTTATTGAGGATTACAAAAGATACACACTATATCATATAGTAATAGTCCTAAATCAAATACATCTTTAGACTCGTATAATCACAAACCATGATCATGTCATATTTTTTCCCAATAACTATTTTGGTCTACACAAATTCAACAATAACTTAATTTCACATTTTTGAGGTTGTTAACTTTTACTCAAATTCAACATATTTATATGAGAAGTTCATGAAAACAGAAAGCAAATGAGACTGTTTATTGCTCTCTTTATTTCTCAAATGACCTGATCTATAAATATAAAATACTTAATAACTAACACTCAATGAATATCTATCCAGTTACAGGAAATGCCAACTTTCGAATGACCCAAACATCATTTACGATGTTTGGGTTCACTCAACCTCAAACTGCCTTACCTATCATTGAAGATGTTCAGAACAATGCAAAAGGTTTTACATCAAGGATCTTGTGGTTCTTCCCCGAGCCAGTTTACTGTAAGATGCAGGACACGCGTCTAACTGCTGAGGAGAACTCCACGGTGGAAACGTTCCAAAATGAACTTGGTATAAAAGATGTTTTATATCTACATGTACATAATTGTATTGTTAAAATTACCACTCTTTCTGTTCATCTCAAGAAAATGTAGCCTACAAAAACATTACATACCCTAACATAGGGTAATTCCAGATTTTTTTTCAGTATACTATTAGCATGTGCAACCAAAAGACAATATGCATGGTATTTGAGTCCTTTTGGTGTGAAATACAGTATATTATATAGTTTGTGACTGTTTATTTTTAAATCTCCAATATCATTTGTGCACTTTGATCAAGAATAAATTTTTCCTTCCATTTTTGGTAACTTTAACATAACTGACCCCCATTAAGCTTCAAATATGAAGTGGGAAATGAAAAATAAAATTAAAAAGAAGGAATAATTAGTTTGAACAAAAAATGTTTGTAACCGCACAGGTTACTTTTTCACTGTTCAGAAATTGAGTAAAAATTTCCTTAATAGCATTTTTATTTTTCATGTTTATTTCAGTGGAATTCTTGGCAAGCCTTTATGTTCAGGGTGAACAAACTTATTCAATTGAAGATGGGGAAAAGATTGTCTCCGTGATTGTGGACAGAACTATGTATACTCTTTCCCCTGAAGCAATGAAAATGTTTGAGGATATACATGACGACTGGGAACTAAGCATATGCGAGAAATTTCCCCATGATGTCCTAATTGGAGGTATATATACACAAATATATATTTTAAAGGCCCAGTATCGGCCATTATGCTTTGCACCCCTCTGATGTTGTTTTGGTTTTCACATGAGCAAGGTGTCTATTATTTTTGACTTCTATTTTTGTTTGTTTTACGTCAAATGTGAGTGTTACAAGTTCTTACACCGAGGATGAGCCTGTTTTTCTGTTACATCAAACAACTGAGATGAAGAAGAAATAAATAGTATCTGCCCAAAACAAGAG
>OFEN01000119.1_pt1:0-5000 | contig 12792 bp, 4 predicted proteins | sample 1521081 | NCBI WGS metagenome assembly OFEN01 (sample SAMN04272335, study PRJEB24112) | coral metagenome | biome: Coral reef; feature: Shallow seawater; material: Coral tissue | host: Coral | place: China: South China Sea | collected 2014
GTTGTGGTGTGGCCTTTGTTGTCATACTGAGGATTGGGGTGGGAAACGCTCGGAGATATTCGCTACAATAAAGGTACTCTAAAATCTGAGGGTAAATAAAGCATTCACTCACTCACTGACTGACTCGGTCCATAGTGGGGGTCCATGGACCGGGGTAAGTGTTTTCAGGTTTCATGGATTATTTAGAATAATTTTCTACTGGAAATTTGTATGTCAAGTTCCTCCTCTATAGTGTTGACACCTATAAGCAGAAATTTCTTCCACTTAAACTCTGTTTCATTGAGGTGAAGGGGGAGGATGCGTATGAGTTGAAATAAGAAATATAATTTTCTTAGTGATACTAGAATTCATTAACGGTGATGTAAAGAACGCTGGTAACTGACTAGTTATGTGTAGCTTCTTGGAAGCTTGTTCATGTGGTGAAGTCTGGAACTCTCCACTGATGGAAAAGTTTTACATGTATGTCAAGGTCAGGTGAGTGCTGAGAATGTAAGGAGAAAACTCAGGATCCTAGTCAGACTGGACTGAACAATTTGTAACTGATTGTATGAATAAGCCACCATATGAGAGCTTACTTGTGCTGCTGCCATGTTGCCTTTTTCTGCAAGTTTAAATAGAACATTTGATACCTTAATTTGGAACAAAGCGCTACATGCAAATATCTTTCAGAAACTTGTCTTAATTTAACAGTGATCTGGGAAACTATTCAGCTACCTGTAATCTTTTTTTTTTATTAGAACCTTTAGGTTGATCATCCTTTTTGTTATGATTGGCCATATTTGCCTGTCTGGTGATCTTTAAAGTGATTTCTGAGTACTCACCAAAATGGCCAGTTTCAAATACCTTTCTTCAAAGGAAAGGATTTTGTAAACTTCTCTGTTTTATTATAGTTTTTAATTGCTTTGAAATTGCTTTTGAAATACATGTAAATTTTCCTCCTACACTAGATCAGTGTCTATTTACTACGCATGCATAGTCGTGCTCTGTGAAATGTCAATGAATTTGAGAAATCACTGTCAGTGAAAATTTTGTGGACCCCCAAATGAAATTATCCATAAAAACATAAAAACACAAAAACATATTAGAACCCAGTTTTAATTTTAATTTGCATTGCATGTCATCAGAATTAACATGATAAGAAATGTATGGCTTATCTTGAGACTAAAAGTGTTCAGACTGTCAAGACAACCATAGCTGGCAATGCATGACCACTTATCAGATGAGATGGGACAACAGGGAGTTTTAGCAAACCATGACGGCGACGGCGACGAGAGCGTCACCAGACAAAAGGTTTAATGAGCAGAACAATAGCTATGCAAGTGCGTTTTGAATCTCTGTACATTTCTTTGCCGTCCTCTGTGAAACAACAACGTGAAATGACCAAGTTCTACGTATTTTGGCAAACGCGAACCGCAATGGTTAATTTTTCTTATCTTCTTTTGGAACTGAACGCTGTCGGTGCATGTTTAGCCTGAGCAAGTTTTTAGACCGATAGGTGTACCTGTACAGATTTACAAAGTTGCGACATTCGAAGGTAAAATATAAATTCATTTTTCACAAGGCGTCGTCCCCGCCGTCGCCGTCGTCATTGCTAAAACTCCCTACTCCCTAATAATTATTTACATGTAAAACTCGATAGAAGCACGGTACCTATTTTTTATTTCTTAATTATTGTTAATCTCTAAATTTTCTTCCGCGCGCCAGTTTAGAAATCAACCTTATTCGGAGGAAAGCCGTGACAGCAAAATGTAAAACTTGAAAAAGAAAACCGACAGAAACCCACTTAATGCAATTTCAATTGTTTACTTTCGGTAAGCCCGCTTGTTTACACAAAAATTTTCACGGACTACTATCCATCCGGGTATTTTCCTCAACGGGCGCTATGGGCTGATAGTGGGGAGTTTTAGCAATGACGAAGGCGACGGCGTGGGCGACGCCTTGTAAAAACTGAATTTATATTTTACTTTCGAATGTCGCAACTTTGTAAATCTTTTCAGTACGCCTATCGGTTTAAAAACTTGCTCAGGCTAAACATGCACCGACAGCGTTCAATTAAAAAAGAAGATAGCACAAATTAGCCACTGCGGTTCGCGTTCTCCGAAATACAAAAATCGTAGTTATTTCACGTTGTCGTTTTGCAGAGCAAGGCAAAAAAATGTGCCAAGATTCAAAACGCGCGTGCACAGCTATTGTTTTGCTTATTAAACCTTTTGTTTGGTGACGCTTTCCTCACCGTAGCCGCCGTGCTTTGCTAAAACTCCCTAGTGTGTCTCCGCGGCCGCGGACGAACACTATCGCGTCACGTGATCAAGTTAAACAATAAGAATCGGAGAAAATATAGTGGTGAACTAGATATGTCAGATATGTCACAGTTTTATATGGCCGTTCGTTTCCCGAAAAGCTACAGACTGTTTTTCATAGTTTGAAAAGATTACATTTAATAAAATAACCATGAATGTAATGAACATTTTCCGAGAATTTTAGTGACCTTTTACTGGTTGGAGAAGTGCAGCATTTAACCATTCTAGTAAACCGGAACATTTAGTAGAAAAACAAAAAAAATAATGCACACACATTCTCAATTATTTTATAAATCTTGAAAGTTGCTTTCGAGCTGACATCACCCAGAAGCCATCAACTCATCATGAGTTTTTAGCTCAGTTCGAATGAACCCTGAGTGCGTTTGATATTTTACTGTTTACCAAAGGGAACACGATGATGACAAATGCCGTTGATGCGGCTCTTGAGTGTAAACTATCATGTGAAAGCCACTCGGCAGCTGCTGCATACCCAGTCCAAAATTAACACACGGTCGATGAGTTTCAAAATAGAACGTCTCTATATTGCAAAAGTTGTCCAGTGTATCTGTTAATAATAGAGGATAAAAGGCTTTCAAAGTGATTCCCTCAAGTTATTTTAAGCATGGTAACAAGTTCTTTCAATGAAGTTGTACGTTGCGTGAATCATTTCGAGGAGGATAAAATCCGTGTATAGCCGCTTCGGCCTTGCACCCGAGTAAATTCGGATCACAGGATTGGCTGTTTCTAGAGCGACCGGAGATTTTCAAATCCGCGAATGATTTGAACATAACTTGAGAGCGGATTACTTTAGTAATGAGGCCTTCATGAGGGATTAACTCTCTTATTTTTCTTTCTCTATCCATTTAAGTTATATGTTATTTGCCGGCTGGGAGGTCCGTATGGTGAAAAACTGTGACCAAGGTCTTGAAAATGCTGCCCGAGGCCGAAGAGAGGGCAGCATTTTTAAGCCCAAGGTCACAGTTTTTCACTATACGGACCGACCCTAAGTCGCCAAATAACACTTTTTTTCTCCAGTAAATTGGCTTTTCTTGCATAGCAGAAAGCAAGGAAATTCGTTAAGTGTATTCCACAGAAATTCCCCTAAATGCAGCAATGATCAGAGGGGGGCAGGGGCTTCTAAAAAATTGAACCGCTAGCGAGCGAGGGGGGCTGCTAAAATTTCAAGCTTCGAGTTTCAAAATCTTCATCCCCTCCCCCCGTCCCCACTTGTCATATTAAATGAACTTTCCCTTAGTGATAAACAGAACCATTTCCACATCACATGACATGTTCATTTTTCTCCTTACAGAAATGAATCCCAGGATTGAGGAAAGAACAGCAAAGTCCTTTAATTCGAGAGTGAAATGAGTAGAAATTAATGACTTGAAAACAATATTTGTAAGCACTGCAATGTCTTACATCAATAAACACAATATTCTTCCGCCACAATATCCGTTCAGACAGAAAATACGATATAAAAGTCACGACTGGCAAAGTTCCAGAAGACTTAAATTAAAAACCAATGCACAATGAACAATCTCGGCTCACTCTCATTTAATTTTTTCAAATAATTACTTTTCTGTACATTCATATACCCTCGTTTCCCTCTTCAGTTTTGAGAATACGAGAGCTGTGTGAAAATTATCACTAGTTTACTCACATCTATTTCATTTTTAAATTCTTTATTTCTTTCAAAATTCCCCCTACAATCCCCTCCCCCAAATCACACCCTGCTCCCTCGTGAATAACACATCCTACATCAGCTCTTCACTTTTCTTTTGTCTGCATGTACGTGAGCAGAAAATAACACTAGAGGGGGTCCTGCCGGGCAGTGCACAGATATGACAGACAGATTTAGGTGTAATAACAGGAATCAGCATAATGAAACTGGCAAGAAAATGCACTGAATTTTTTCTGCAGGCGTTTTCAGTTACTAGATGGAAATATTTTTCCTAAAACACACCGAAAAACGTTTAAGTATAAGAAATTTACACAAAGCAGCCAAAAGAAATCGAACTTGCTCATTAAGCAAAACACGTGATCCGTGTAACCCAAAATCCCACCACTGTTGTAAGACACTATATTACAGTATCTAGTTAAATAATACTCTAGTTATCTAATTATTATTACTACTTATATCACTCGCTAAATTAAAATATTTTTGGCCTCTTATATACAAAACCTATCTATAACGCTTAGAAAGAACAGAGCAACAAAATTAATAACTGCAAAGCCGTGGAGAAAAAGGATTGTCAGCACTTGAACTAAGTGCAAAATCGTGTCTTGATTCCTGGTAAATTGTACGAAAAAAACCCGACTGCAATCCTCTCCACGTTTTTCCAAGCAAAAATAACATCGAAATAGAGTCAAACGAACGCAATTTCAAGCATCAACAACGATTATGTGACATATGTGACATGTCACACACCGACGTCTCGATCCTCCCCACCCAGTGCAGTGTCAATGGATTACATACAAACAAGCTAACATTCAATAGTGAGCGCGGGGTTGAGTAATCCGAGGTCAGATGTGTTACGTATCCGCTTACAGCCATACAGGTGAAGTGTGGTCAGCCTGAAGAGATAAAGAAAGAGAGGTAAGGCAAATATTGCAAACTGTTGAACGTTATAGCCACAAGAGAAGAGAAGCAAGGGGACGGGGTACGTGGATGATGAAGAACGTTGCAAACAGGTCTTATAA
>OFEN01000120.1_pt1 | contig 12667 bp, 7 predicted proteins | sample 1521081 | NCBI WGS metagenome assembly OFEN01 (sample SAMN04272335, study PRJEB24112) | coral metagenome | biome: Coral reef; feature: Shallow seawater; material: Coral tissue | host: Coral | place: China: South China Sea | collected 2014
CTTCCTTGGTCAAGATATAGTGATTACTTTTATCTCTTGTTCTTTCCCAGCAACTGAGCCCGGATTAAGTAAACACACTTTTTTTCATAATGCAAAACTCAAAAATGATCAAAATCCAGCGAGGCAAAAAGCTGACCGTTAGTGCTTCAATCTTCTGATATTTAACTAAAGAGTGTAAAGTCATTGAGGTTTAGGTTAGCGGTTTCATTTATTTGGGATGTACCAGTAGTTTTGCATGAACGCCAGTCAAAATTCAGAAAATTACAATTCAGTGCCATTGAAATTTACAACGTAAGCTGATGTAACACAACTCACCCCATACTAGGAAAAAACTAAACCGTTAACAACAAAATAGGCCAGAGACTTCACAAAAACGGGGTCGAAAAGCTTTAACACCGATGAAACCTTAGGAAAATAGCGCATTAATGTTGACCATCGCGTACAAGAGGAAAAAAGACAAGAAACACGAAACTTAAATCACACTCGAATCTACTTTATTGAGTCACGCACGAACGACTTCGCTGCTCAAGCAACAAATAAAAACTTTAAATTATCGACCCCAAACCAGGTGATATTTTAAATAACTGTGTTGTTGATGTGTTAAACGTTGCTTTAATGAGAGAAGATTAGCCAGTTAACCTGCTGATAGAATAAAACCACCCTGACAGAGACAGAAATCGGAACAGTGAACATGATAACTTTTTCACGGAAGAGTAGCTTGATTTATGCCGCCGAACAGTAAATATCGCATCGGTATATAAATAAACAAAGCACTTTTCTCTGGGGAAGTTCCGTGACACATTCAAAAGCGATTTTGTGGTCATTCTTTAGATTCTCGGTGCAATTTGACTTCAATACGAACAAAGTACAACAACATAGCTAGTCGCCCAACTTCCGTCATACCGCTTTGCGGACCTAAAGAGAAAAAGGCCTATTTTGGAACGGCGTTAATGTTTTCAAAAACCAACTAACTTACGCGTGCTACTCACGAAAATCTATCCTGCGCATCGAGCATCGTTATAGTTGGGTGAATGTCCATTAGTGTGGGGTAACTTAAGTAGCATACCAGAAATTGGCTCGGTTCCCGGGAAGGGGGGAAGGGGGAAGCCCGCGGAGCGGTCACTGTAAGTTTCTACGAAACGTACAGATGCAGATTCCAGCCCTCACCTCCACCTATTACCTACTAAATATTTGCAAAACTGTAAACAGCTTATTACATTTTCTCGGTTTTACGAGCCACAGCTGCATTCGTCCACAAGCTGCGCCAGGCGACTGAGGTACGGACTCTTTCGCCTCTGCCTTATATCGGAGACATCCACGCCCAATTCAATACAAATACTACGCAGCATGTCCACACTTAGCGATGTCGGTTTCTTCTTGCGTGCTTGCATGAGCTCACAGATATTGTAACCTGACGAGGATACAATAGGGTGCTGAAGGGAAACCTCCCTCATCACATGCACACAGATTTCCGAATGTGCCGCCTCAGCCTCCGCTGCTCTGTTATCTTCTCCTGAGACATCGTCGTCCGAGTCTCCACGGTTCACTGTACTGGGAGCCAGCTTTTTCTTTGCAGCCAGTCTTGAGAAGAATCCAGTGATTTGCTGTCCTGTAAGAACTTCTTCTGGTTGAAACCGACGAGCTCCTAACTCGTCCCTTGCAGATCTCATTAATTTTGAGACCTCACTCGGATCTGCTTTCCTTCCACTTTGCTCGCCAATTTCAAATTGCTGTTTCAAAAATTCAATCTGTTTCTGCGTAAAACGAGCCTTCTTGGTGATTGTTTTTAGAGCCCAACCCATTGGAAGGGGTGTTAAGCACTGGCTCTGTTCTTCACATTGTAACTGCACAGTGGGCATCCTGCTACTTTCATCCATCAGCTTAGAAGCGTAAACTCGTTTAGCCTTGTCATACAGTGTTTCCTGTTCAGGCCGTCGTTTGTGTTTACCCGTGTCCAGATGTGCTTGTAACGATGTAAAACGGCTGTATGCTTTTATACATCCTTCCTCGGGGCAAGAGAAAAGTAGCGAGGCTTGATCATTTTCACTATCATCATCATCTTGGTCTTGACTGGTGGTCTCGCTGGTTGCTTCTGGATCCCGTGTAGATGTTTTCTTTACATGTCTGTGTCTCACGCTCTTAAAAGATGGCTTAGTCTGCGATGGGGAGTCCAGCACTTCTAGGACTTCCGGGATCTGCAAAACGCCCTCAAATCGAGACCATGGTATCAACTTCCCTGGACCCACATTGAACGCTCTCCACGCACGTATTCCGCTGTCTTCATACTTGAAGTTGTTAAGCAAGCTAACACCCTCCCACTTGATTGTCGGAGTAACTGACGTTTTGAGTGAGACGTAACTAGCTTTCACACAAGACTCTGGACTAGACTCTATGGCAGTTTTCAGCTCCACAGCTGTTGTCACATCATGACCCTCGTTTATATGTCTTCCTACATCTCCCTTGATAGTTGCTGCTTGACGGTCGCAGACTCCTTTGCCGCCTTGAGGGTCGGAAAAGTCGTTCCGTTCTACAACCACCCCAGCGATGTCACCTGCTAGTTTAGCTGAAACAATTGTATACCCGCTGTGGTAACAGCCCGCATTATCTTGCTTGTAATAAGCTCTTTCTAATTCCGGCATTTCCTTCTTCAGTGAGGCAAGGCAGTCTTGCATTATAGATACCACGGCGGCACTGTCTTGTGAACAGTTCTGAAAGACATGCACAAATGTTTGAGACTCAAATTGCTCGCTTTCCTCCGACTTTCTAATTGCAACTGTAATATGCCATGGTAGCCCACGCTTAGCAAACCAATCCGACTGCGGCTCTCGAAATTTCCGTGGCATGAATTTCATCGCCCAATCCTGAACGAGGAACACATCAGATTTGCTCTTGATGTTAGCTAAGACAGAACATTTGGCTTGATCCTGGTGAACAGAGCGCAACTGATGGGATTTCCAGGTCATGATGTTAGTTTTTGCTTGCTTAATAGTGTGTAGCATGTCCTCCTTATCCTCGTCATTGCAAAGTGCATGATAACACTCACTTTCCAAGGTAGTTAGGACTTCCTGCAACTGGCAGCACTGTGTGCATGACTCATTGTGTGGGTGACTGCAGCAGGCTTGAAAGTCAGGGTCTGTCGAATCACTCAGGGCGTAAGTCCTACAGTGATCAGCAATGCTCGACGACTCAACAACATGGACCTGAAACACACCGAAGACAAAACAAACCGCAATTGTTTTTTTTACGTATGCAATTTCAATTGCAATACTATTTTGACTAAGCGACACCCCGTCCCCCCCCCATGCTCCCAATTAAGCATCCCTCGAATGAAGCCCACGTTCCATTAGGGGTTTATTTCTGATACTAATTTTCAAATAAAATATAGCAAAAAATATTTTCACTTTACAAAAGTAATTCGCAAGACTTGCTGTGTATGTTTGTCCCATTTTCGTGAATTCCTTCTGCCAAATTTCATTCTGAACTATATAACGAAATAAAATACCTTGTAGTCACTCTTAAGGTATTGCTTTGATGAGCGCAGCTTTTGCTTCATTTCTCTCGCCCAGACCTCCGTTTTACCACAGTCAACCAGTTTATCGACCAGTTTGTCCAAATAATCAAATGCCTCGGTTCCTTGGGCGGAAAAGTTGTCAAGTCCTTGTAAAGACTTCCTAACAGACGCTGAACACTCATCCAAAACTCTATGTAGTGTTCGTTTGCTCATGGGCTCAAAACCTCTTTCACTACAGTATTGTTGGTACTGTTGCACAATGCGCTCAGGTATCATCATTCTGATCACGTTTGGGGTTTTAATAACCTCACCAGTTGATAGCTTCAAAAGCCTTTCACCAAAAGGAACGTCCTGAAGAACATGCGGACTTGTGATGAACGAAATGAAATCTTCTAATTTTCCCTGGTTAACTTTCATTCTCCGGTATTCGTGACTCGGAATCGGTTCTGCTCTCCCATTTAGCAGGGTATGATGTCGAGCTATGTTATAGCGGTAACTGGTGACCGTTGGGATAAATTCCTTTACCTCTTTGAAGGACAACTTATCAGACAGGATTGAGAGTATTTGCCGTCGAGTACTCCAGTGCTGAGCGTTTAAGTAACTCTCGGCCAACGCTTCAATAAGCTCCAGATCCTTCCGACTTTTCCCGCCAGTTGTTTTGAGATACCCTTTGCGCTCACATAATTCATCCCACAAGCATTTTGAATCTTTTGGAGCAAGGACATCCAGAACTGCTGAAACACACTGCTCGGCTTTTCTCACATATCGGCGCTTAGAACGGCTTTGTGCTTCATTCCACGGTACTGACAGTACGTGGCGCACTGGGCTGATGTCTCGAGCCTGTAGAAAGCGGTTGAGCTGTTCCCTCGACTCGTCTTGCACGTCGGTTAGACTATCTTCGCTTTCCTGTGAAGCCTCGTCTGGTACATAAAAACTCTCTCGTTTATACTTGTCTTTACATTCAGTTTCAGTGGTCGGAATGGAAAAAGAAATGTTGCTTTCACTTTCATGATCGACCTGAAGTGCGAAAAAGGAAAGATGAGGTTTGAATAACATGTGCTAGGGTGGGGCTGGTGGGTAGAGGGGGAAAGCGATTAGGTACTTTTGTCTTTCTCTTTGAAACCCAATAGGCCGCTTTCGATAGATAACAATTCAATTTGATAGTGAGGTTTAGAGGACATAAGCAAAAGAAATGCATAAACATGAGAGTGCCCCGGCTAACCGACTCACCCCTGGAGAGCTAATTTTTCATATGTTCTGTTAGAAAACACATTGAAGCGTTTACATGTCAGAAAGAGTGACCCGGCTTATTGAGGCGAGAAGACCACTAAAGTAGCGTCATTTTCCAAGACAGCATTTAACGTAAACTGCCTCTAGCTAGTGACTACGCTCAGTAGAGCGAAAAATAATAGCCCAAAACACTAAAAATCGACAAAATTAGCCGCTACCGGAGCGATGATTAAAAATTTACCCTTGCTGCCAAAACGTTTCTCATCTGGTTTGTTGTGCTTAGCGGCCGCTATTTTTAGTGAATGAGATCTTCGTATATTTTTATACGGCTATGATTTTACATTCTGTTTTTTATTTTAGCATTTTATGCAGGACTACATACTCACCAGGTTTAACTCGCTCAAACTATCTGCGATCTTAGCAACTTCTTCGGTCATGTGCCCCGCTTCAGGTACTTGGTCTTTATACACGCTGAGCATCTTTCTACATTTTACGCAAATTCCTTCCGAAAAAAAGGCGAACGCGTTAACACTACAAAAATTATTCCAAAGACGAGTGATTTTAGACGCTAGAAGATTTGAAGCCGTATCAAATTTAGCTGTAGCTATTTTTGAAAACAAAACAAATAACACAATTGCAACAAACACAGTGCGAGCCGCTGATGGAATAAGGACTCCGATAAATGAAAGTCGGAGCGGTCGCAATTAACTGGCTATTAATAGTTCATCAAACAGTTCATCACTTACCTGAGCCCACTGGGAGAAACTGATTTGTAACTTCCAACAACTTCATGGATTGGGACAAATTTATCCCTTTTTGCAGTGTTGGTACTTTCCGGTCCTTACAATGACCGGAAACAACTTCCGGTACACTACATAAACCACTTGGCCTTCGCCAACCTATGCCCAATCGCGCCCGATGAGCGGGACAGATGGTCATTTCCAAGAAGTTTGATGGCTTTTCGAAACAACCGCATCTTGCCAAGATAAGTTCCACTTCAGTTTGAACACCGGAAAACTTCAAGAACTTTTTGTGTTTTTGTATCTCTTTATTACACTTGGTGAGTGGTAAGATGGAAGTCGAGGAACTGCTCCGTTCGTCCGCGCCACAAATTCCACCGGCAATATTGAAGAACGAACACGACATTTTTAATCTGTACCTCGCCAGTAATAACCTTGGTTTCTTCTGAAGTAAGTGCGATGTTTATTTAGATAAAGAAGTAATATTTACTTTCCGTGGGAACAGTTACCTGTTATTGGCTTCCTTGACGACATACAGTCTCTCATATACGTAATGAAATTAATTAATTTTGGTCCGATTCTAGCACGAAACCTGACCATTTTTCATTTCTTTACTCGATTTGGAGGAAATTCTCTCTTACTGAAGCAAAGGCTCACTCATCGGCAACTAAGATAGTGTTAAATACGATTGATTCTGGCACAACGGATTTAACTATTTGGGAAGTTGATCGTACGTGACAAATCAGCGAGAAATAAAAGTTTCGTGTTTCCCACCTTTTTTGCATGTTAGTTTTTCACTTGTGTGAGCCATGACTGATAGAGATACATTTTTTATCATAACGAAGCAAACTTAAAGGGGTTTAACCGTCTTACACTGTAACTGGGATGTCTCTGACCTATTTTTTTAAAATTGTATTTTAGAGTGACTTGCGTTACATTAGCGCAGATTGTAAATTTCAATTTCACTGAAATGTAATTTTATGGAATTTTGACCGGCGTTCATGCAAAACTGCTAGCAGATCCCAAATAAATGAAACTGCAAGCCTAAACCTCAATGACTGGACACTCTTTGGTTGAAATATCAGAAGATTTGAAGCACTACCGGTCAGCTTTTTGCCTCGCTGAATTTTAGTTATTTTTGAGTTTTGCATTAATAGGAAAAGTGTGCTTACTTAATCGGGGCTCAGTTCGCTCGGAAAGCACAAGAGATAAAAATGATCACTATATCTTGACCAAGGAAGAGTCAATATATGTAGCTAAAGTTGAGAAAGATTCACAGCGATGTAAACGTCTGTGTAGCAAGAAGCTGAAAATTGTGAATTTGCGGGTTCTCGCGGAGTGAAATCTGAGCTTCCCGTACGATAATTGTCTTTGGAGGTTTTCTGCCGTTATTTCAAATGTTTCAAAAAACTAACTTGATTTCCTTTAGTTACTTACTTAGGCCTTCAAACTGGCAAAGTCTTAGTCAGGAAGCACCGTCACAGAGGGCGCTTATTTTTCATTTTCGCTAAACATTTTGAGTAGAAGCAGGCAACATGGCTTAAAATCTTCGTCTTACCATCCTGATTAAGAATTGTGTTTTTGCCCACTCCAAATGTTATGATACTTGCCATTAACCGGGATTTTTGTCTAGGCCCTGGCTCCTGCAGCATGAAAACGAGGCTGAACTTTAACATTTATATAAACCCAATAAAAAGTGTACAATACGATGGGGAAATAGCTGAATCTTTGCTACTTGACATTTAAAGCTTGATAGGCAGTAGTGTGAGAGATAAAATGCGTCACGTGATCAGTTATGAAGAGTCACGTGACTTTCCAATAAAATCGATTTTAAAGCACGAAAGACGCCCTATTCACACTTTCCTTTAATATAGTTTTCAACTTACTGACGTTTCTCATTTCAATTTACATATCCAACAATAAAAACACAAAAATGCAATAAGTTATCAGCTATAATGAGTCACGTGATGTAATGAAATCATTACATTTTCAGTCATTCTATAGCGTTTCCAACTAGGTAACATTTTCCATGAGTTAGGATTTTTCATGTAAAAAGAGTGAACTTTCGTTTATTTGGACGCACGGTGTAAGCCAGAACTACAAGCTTATAAACGATAAGCAAAGTATCTTATATTACATAAGACTACCAGGTGACTTCCGCCTTATCAAAGTTATAGGTCATGCTTCATTCGCCTCTTCTGCAGTATTCCTGTCGTTTCTGCACCTGTCGCCACATTTACATGCCTTGGAACAGCAAAGAGATAGTCGAACACAAGTGCAGCGTCGGTTTACACAGCAATCGCCTTCTCGGGAGCACCCACAGTATGCTAACTGTAAACAGGCCGCTGGCACTTGTTCTCGATTCATTAACTTTGGCTTCAGAAGGCCTTCACTGTAGTACCATCCACTGTCTTCAGGCTTTGAGAAAGAAGGACAGGGCTCCAGCGCTTTATTCCATACCATGGTCTGATAGTTTGCCCGCTTTATGTGAAGAATCAGTGCGTCTTGAGTCGGAGGTAGGGCGTCAAGATCTTTCTTGGATTTGCGAAACGCTGATGCTCTTTCTTTGTTGATTTCCACCTCTTGTGTTCCCGGATTGTAGAGCTTGCATACAAAGGCTTCAGCTTTAGCAAGAACGTCAGCACTGATTAGGCTTTCTTCTCCAAGGTGTTCCAAGAGGTCAGGTACATCTTCGAAGACTTTCCACGCTGATGCCTTGCCCACACCATAGAACTGACTTGTCGTATCACAGCCGGTGATGGCATGAAATGCCAGAAGCGACTTCCTCTTCTCCTCGGAGAGCGGGATTCTGTGAACTGGTATGTAACGCCTTTGTCTTAATGTACCCGCAAACATCCATATCTCTTGACAAAGCTGCTCTCGGTGTGCCAAAAGGAGGACAAGAACATCCGTATCACGACACAAAATGTTGACTTGATTGTACCCTCTTGCTGCTGCGTCTCGGGCATGTAGTACTATTCTAGTATCTGCCTCCTCCTGATCTGATGCGAGCTCTCTTATATCTTGTCGTGATGTGTCAGATGACCACACCCTCAGTGTATCCTTGAAGCCTCCACTGATCACCAGCTCTCGCCCAGGAGGCGCGCTGTAATTCTCCGAGATTTCAGTCGAGAGGAAATGAGCTAGGCTAGCCTTGTTATCTTCTAGAATGATGAACCTTTCCCAGTTTCCAATTCTCTGATCTCTGCTATCCACATTGCACCTAATTCCTGTGCTCTTCTTCCCCTTGCGTTTGTCTCTGGTTCCTCCTTTTATCGAGTTCTTGACATATCTGTCAAATAGCACGTCAACCCTTGTACAACTGTCCGAAAAATGGGAAGTGACATGACGAAGAAATCGGTCACTCCACTCCCCAAAGGTTTTTGCTCCTGAAGAGTTGGCGAGGGACTGAACAGCTGCCATTCCATCAATAATAGTGCATGTTTGACTCTGGCTGATGGGCATCTGGCTCTAACAGACATTTCTTTGTAAAATGGTACCAAGATCCGACTTCCCTGCTTCTCGTAAACTTCCGTCTAGGGTAGCAAGTGACTTTGGGACTGGAGCAAGCTCGCTTTGAAGCAACGTATTCACATCTACATCACGACCGGATTCCAAGGCTACTATCACTCTTCTCAAGAGATCTCTGTCTGCTTTCATAGCGATGGTCTTGCTCTTATCAACTGACACTGGTACAGTGTAAAGTGTCTCAAAAGTTTTCACGCTCTGTTGCTTTAGAGTGTCATGGAACTTTACGTCTTTCTTGATTAGCCTGGTTTCAACGAACTCTTTGATGACTTTCTTACCAATTTCCTCAACGCCAAGTAGATCTTGTTTAATGGCGTTACTTGCCACATCTCCAGTGGTAACTACAACTAAGTCAGACGTACATCGGAAGACTTCGTATTTTGTGAACTGCGCCTCCAGCTTAGCTACGTCCTCTGCATCTTTTCGTATTCTGGCTTTTCCCAGATCTTTGGCGCTAGTGCATTCTCTTTCTAAGACGTTAAACATCTCTTTGGTGTCTTCTGACAGCTTGGCGCGCTCATTGTAGGTAAGACACCAGCGATCGTCATGATGTGCAGCATCAAAAGCTCTGATGATATGTGCAGCTTGGTCCACTTCATTAACAAGCTCACTTCTAGTCAGGGCATCTACTAATGCATCATTATCGTTCTCAGTCGTAAACTAAGTGGCCAATGTGTCCGACAGATTTACGAGAGTGTTGCATTCATTGCCATCCCTGTCTTTCGCCCACTTCGTTAATATGGGCCACAATACCCTCCACAGTGCTTCATAACTTATCTTGTGAGCACGTATTACTCGATTCCACAACTTTCCTTTAAGGATGTTGCCAGCTGTTGTCTCACCAAAGACCTCACTCTCTGCCCACATCTCCGCCATTCCCGATGATTCTAAGTACTTCCCGATGACTTTTGAAAAAGTCATCTGCGTGTGAAAACCTCCAAGCACAATGATGACATCCTTGAGCACCTGTGTCTTTCCCCATTGCAACATCTTTGCCTTGTTGTATAGGCCCTCGTCCATGGTAATAACAGTGAACTTGTCATTTCGAAGGTGCGTCATTGCCTTGCACCTTAAAATCACCGTCCAAAGAGTCTCGAATTCATGTGCTGGAGCATTCACAATGGGAAGTGGACCCACCACTGTGACTTGTGGTTTTTCAGTCGACAAGAGCTGGTTGAAACTAGTCCACCCTGGTATTGACTGGAGTTCAGGTTGTTGCCCATGCAAACGACCAAGGATCCAAGCTAGGTCCTTCTTGTATGACTCATCAATTAGACTGCTGTCAGGTGTGTACCACTCAGACAATACTGTCTCCTGTAGTTCAGGTTCTGGTTTCTTGTTGTCCAACGACAAATCGGTTAGCTCATGAAGTTCCGATGGCACTTGTAGATCCACTCGCCTTTCTGACTTAGGAGACAGTTCGATATCCACTGCTCATTCTCCTTCCTCTTTGCGACGAAAGGCGGCAACCTGTGTCGCATGGAATGTGCCCATGCCACTGAGTGTCTCTTCGTTTATGTCTATGTTATCTACAGCAAAGCGAGTGTAGCCTGCAGGTTCTATGGTTCCAGTGAAGTTATGGGGTACAAACACATTACCGCTTTCCTTGTATCTTGCAAGGACATCATTCGCGATGGTATTGTCCATTCTGAGGACAGTGTCATAAGTAACTGAATGGCCGGCAGCATGCAAAAGCTGTACCAGTTGTTTTGATCTAGTTGCCTGGTGAACGGTAAGGCCTATTCCAATATGCTTAGGCGTTAACTTATGCCCTCTAGAAGATAGAAATATTATATCTTGGCATATACTCAGAATACGGGTTTTCAAGTCATCGTGCAATTCTTGAAACTCTTCTTGATAGCCAGTGCACAACAGTGAAATCAACATGAACAGACTCTCTGGAACGATTTCCTCTGCACTTGCCTTGTGTATTTTTCCAATACAATCATGGTTTGGCGAAACCTTTATGTCATGATGCACTTTAACTGCCACGCGGTACAGCCAACTCAACAACTCTGCCATTGCCATTTGCCATTGAGATCATCATTGTCAGATTCATTTATTGGAATTGCTAGTAGAGAACGCAGAGCAGCTTCCCCTAGGTTTGCATGGACGATTAAGTGGGGCTCAGAGGGGTTTAGCGGTGGGACAAATGCGATATCTTCACCAAGAAAAGCCTGAATCCTTTCTTTAAATCTGTTGCTCCTGTAATCCCCAGGAGAGAGTTGATACTTTTCTTCAAGTTGGTGAGAAAAGTATGTCCAAACAGCTTTGATGGACAAAATATGGCCTTGAGAAAGCCTCTCCCTAAGCAAAGTCATTACCTCCTCGAAACATCTATTGACATCATCAGTTTCACTACACTGTGTGATTCTTTCCGTGTTTCTTAGGAAGCGCGTGTAGCACTTGAGATGATATTTTCCTTCGGCAGCTATTAAATCTCTAACTCCAGCTAGCCTACAGCTCAAATCTCTTTCACTTGCTACATTCAAAAGAATTTTTGTGATGTTTGAAAAGTCTGAACTTGGTTTAAGGCGACTTTTTTCTCGTCAGTCTGGCAAAAGATACATTTACTCCAGTCGATTCTTTGAACGGATGATCGCCTAGAAGGCTCATTAGCCGGCGCGTCCTCTTCGTCTGGTTTACTTTCAGACTCTTTTTTCTTGAGAGCACACTTGATGTGCCCTTCGCTAGTGAAATCACTGTAACAGTACCTGTGCCATAAAACATCTTGGTTCTCTCCCTTCGTCTTTAAATTATCCACTATACTCGAGTAATTCTTTTGCTCATCATCACCACACTTTTCTCAGCACAATGCAAAATCCTGGATTCACCTACAGCGCTTCCTTTTGATAACGGAAACTTTTTCTTCGGAAACTCGTTTTCTTGGCAGATAATACATTTGCCCCCAGTCGACTTTACCTTGCATATGGACTGGACTATTGTCCAGAGGAAGCCTGACAGCGGACTCCAATTCCATTTCTCTACAATTACAATATCATATTTAACAACCAAGCTTGCTATATACTTAAAGGTTGAACTTGACTCATCAGTTCATTTGTAAACATATAGCTATAGGGCCGTAAATGTGTAATTTTGGATTCTACGAGAAATATAATTTTACCTATTCTCTAGCTTGTATAACTAAATGGTTTTCAAAATGACGACTCATATATTTGCTAAACTTTTTCCGGGACCTATGCTTATTTAACAACTTGAAAACAGCATAAACAAGGACATCTTCAAATATTTGTTTTCAAGTGGAATAACAAGTAAATGTACTTGTCGTATTGTTATGAATACCATGTTGTTTAATCGTAGTTTTTAAGTACTTACCTCCTCACAGAATGTAAACTTGAAGCGTTAAAACGGCTTTCCTTTTCTCTGAATTTTTATCTGCCTTTCAGTATCTAAGACTAGTCTATCAATTGACACAAAAACTCAGAAGGACAGGATTAAATTCTTCTCTCTTCGAGCTGCAAGTATATCCAAAACAAAATGTCCGCCAAAATATGCCTCGACATCGTTCAGCCTCGTTTTTGTGCAAATCTCGTTCCCAAGCATTCGTTATGCATTTGAAGGTAGGATTTTGCCATATTGTAAAATAGATACTGTGAAAGGCTAATGTATGTATTGAGTCTTTTTTAAATTGAGAAAA
>OFEN01000121.1_pt1:5000-7500 | contig 12561 bp, 7 predicted proteins | sample 1521081 | NCBI WGS metagenome assembly OFEN01 (sample SAMN04272335, study PRJEB24112) | coral metagenome | biome: Coral reef; feature: Shallow seawater; material: Coral tissue | host: Coral | place: China: South China Sea | collected 2014
TTTCTAGTTCAATCAAATCTCTTTCTTGTATATTTACCCTAGAAAATAGTGACACTGCACCCCTTAGTTCTAAAGCACAATGGGCAATTGCACAAAGCCTCATTTGGGTTTCAGGTGAATCACCCTCACTTTCTAAAGCAGCAACTAGGTACATAAACTTGTGACATAGTTTCTTAGTTTCTTTTCCAGTAAATCTGTAGTCAAAACTCCCTTTTCGACCACTGTTGAACCACTTTTTCACTTTTTTCAGTAGCCTTCCTGCCCTTACCTCTGTTTTAAGTGCACAAAGATACTTTGCAAAACATGAATTTTCAGGAACATCAGTAATATCTTTGCAAGAAGAAGGAATGTTAGATTTATCAAGACTTGTAGACAAGATGGTATTGTGGATAAACTGCCATGCATTATTTGCATTGTGAAGGGGCTCTGCATATCCAACATCAACAAATGGACCAATTAAAGGTTTATGTTCTTGCCTTGAATTCTTTCCCTTGATAAAATTAAGAACTTTTGTTCTCTTTGTCGATTCAGCAAGAGAAGTCTTAGAAAGCTTTTCTTTCAGTTCATTAACAGCTGCAGCTACTTCTAGTCTTTCTGAATAAACCCATGGGTGCCATGTATTTTCAGGCTTGGGCCCAAGAGACCCATTTGTAATGTGCTTGTTGTCATCATTAACATCACCAAATGAAGAAAAGTAGTGAGCTGCATTACTTAGTTCCCCAGAGTACGATGCTAAAAATTTCATGTCAGAGGGAAACAATTTCAATGAAAATTTTACTCTGTGATTTCTCACTAAAAATGACTCTTTTTCGATTGACTGAAATTCATGAACAAGTCTCCTGGCAAACCTTTGCATAACAATGTGATTTTCAGAGCAATTAGCTCCAGCCAACAGGAAATTTTCCTTTTCACTGGTAATATGACTTCCACTATTGAGAAAAGATATCAACCAGGCTGTCGCTTCGTCATCTTTTCCGAACGGAGCACCGTCAGCTCCACATGCGACATGAAAGTGATATTTGTCATCACTAAAATGTAAAATGTGTGACTTTTCACCAAATGTTTCATCAATACTAATAAAGAGGTCTGCCAATTCAAGCAAAATATCAGTCAGCTCTCTATATGCCCCATTAACCTGCTGACTTTCATCTAAATCCTCATACAATTCTGACAAATCATGAACTGTAGCTGCATTCCAAGTGTGATTGACATATTCCCTTACCTTATCATATGTCAAAAGCTTTGGGATTCTCACACCCTTCATTATTTGAAATGCTCTTCTTTGTTTGCTAGTAATGCTACAAGACATGGACAAATTAGACCTGACTGCTTTGTACTTTTCCTTGCTCATTAAACCATTACTGTACAGTACTTTCACACTTCGCATGCTGTTTACATCACTAACTTCAAAGTCTCCGACAAATTTTTTAACAACTGACCCTATGACTTTATTCACAACTTTTTTAGAGTTTGAAACATAATTGAGTAGTTGTTTTGGTGTAGATTTCTTTACCAGAGTTAACCACATGCCATCTAAGGCAGGTTTTACATTATCTGATGTTCCTCCATGAATTTGTTTACAACCTTGAAGGGTTTCATCCCTTCTTCGCCTGCCTGAAATTTCACTTGCAGGAACTGCAAATCTCTCTGAATTTGCATCACATAGTTGAGATGGTTCACGTTGCCTCTTGAACATTTTCCTCTTCCCTTAAAGGAAATAAGATATTGGTATGTTAATGTCAGTATTGTACCAGTTACCAATTGTGTCTGGATAAATTAATTTAACTTTCTCATAATGCAACTTGCACAAAATTGACAAACAAAACAGTCAAACAGCTCCAGCTACAGATTGCCTGATTTATTCTTAATGATGTCTATTTATCTATCCATTTATCTGTTTACAGATTCCCTATTTTTTTTAATGTGATACCTGTTTATCCATCTATTTACAGGTTATTTATCTACCAATCAATATATGTATCTATTGTAGTATCTATCTCTCTAACTTGCTGTCTCTGGGGTCAACTGTCTCCTCTTGCGTTGGTAATTGTGAGAAATCAGAAGGTTGTTGCAGCCGTTTGTTTGCTTTTAACTCTCCTCACCTGTGTATTAAAATGCGCGAGTCGCTATACTAAGTCTATAACTTCTTCATCGCAGGGAAACTTTTCAATAAACTGTATCACCAAAGGCTAGGAAATGATGCTCAACTGAACAACTAAATGCTAAAAAATAATTCACAATTGGAAAACTGGTCGATGCCAGTCCCATGACTACAAGACAACACAAAATATGTACTGGTGCAATGTTACATGTACCTTGCTTGTAAGAGAATTGAGCTTCATCCTTTCCGTTTCCAGGGCATCACTGACTGTTCTTTTCTAGAAAGGAAAACAATTTATCAATGCATTTCCTGTGAAAAGTATTCCCTTCTCGGTCTATGAATCGCAACTACCTAATTTTTAAAATAATACCATGGGCCTAGTTTAATGGCCTAAGCTCC
>OFEN01000122.1_pt1 | contig 12542 bp, 6 predicted proteins | sample 1521081 | NCBI WGS metagenome assembly OFEN01 (sample SAMN04272335, study PRJEB24112) | coral metagenome | biome: Coral reef; feature: Shallow seawater; material: Coral tissue | host: Coral | place: China: South China Sea | collected 2014
TGGATAGGAAACAATACAAATTGCTTTCTGGTCTATATGATCAGCACTGATGAATGGAGCCACAAAATTACCGCCACACAATTGCCCGGCACAACTTCCTCGAATTCGTGCTGTGTGTAATAAGACCCTAAATATCCAGTACGAATCGAAACTCGGGAATTCTCGGGAGTTGGAAATATCTCGAGAATTCCCGACAGTTCCTGAGAATTCTCTGTGTTCGCTGGAGTCATTGACCCATGCCCGACAATTCTCGGGAATTCTCGGAGGCTCTTAAAGGTTAAAAATGTGTACTCAAAAAATTCCCGAGAATTCTCGGGAGTTCTTGAGTGATGTCTGGTCAATTAAATACAAATACGTTTTAACGGAAAATTCCTGAGAAGTTCTCGAGACGCTTTAAAACGAAAAAGGGAACTTTAACAATTCCCGGGAATTCCCGGGAGTACCTGGGTGTTCGACATTCAAATTAAGGCCTTCACGAAAAGAAAAAAAAACAAAAAAAAAACAGAAATTCTCAGAGTGTCTGTTTTAAACTGAACAAAAATACTGTTAGACTCTTCAATTTTATCCGGAGTTCACTTGAGGTTTGCCTTTATTGCAAGCCAAACTATAAATGTACATGTACTATTAAAAAATAAACAATGTTTCTAAATGACAACTACGTGGTCGTAAAATATATTTATTATAAATTATAGTGAACGCACCTTGAGAAGTCTTGAATTAAATACTTAATCCGTGGAAATTAGGTACTCTTGACACGCAGGCATGGTAAGGGTTCCCATCTAAAAGTACAACTTTCTCAAGAACGTTTTCTATCCTTTCCACGCGAACCTCGCTCCTAAAGTGAAAAATACTGTTAATTTTAAAACTAATAATAAATTAGATAAAAGAGATCATGACAACAAGTTACTTGTGAACAGAAAGCATCCCAAGAATCCCGGGGTAATAGTTAACCAGATTTTTAAAAGTAAAATAACTTAAAATGAGGGAAAAACTCTAATTTTATTCTATTTCATTACTGTGAACCAAGAAGGCAGAAGACCGAGTTACAATTGAAAATACAGTGTATACTTGAAAAAAGATAGAACTGACTGCCGGTATTTCCAATCTCCACCCTGCACTGACTGCACTGTGATGGGATACATGTATGGGCGGGATACATGTATGCCATTGGGCATAAGCAGTGTCGCTTTCTTTATGTGACACGGTGAGTCTAACTGAGATAATTACAACACACCACGATATAACTCTTAATAAAGATTATCCAACCAAATTAACATCTTAAGCCTCCCCAAATTACTGGTCTGTGATTTTAATAAATTTACTCTATTATTCACTTAGTTTATAATTATGGAGATCCCACTGTATCTCTCATTTGTGAGTTTAGAAAACATTGAGGATGCTTTAGACACCCATTTTCTACATACATGTAACACACTGCAATAATCTAGCCCAGATAACCATAGGGGTTGAAAGGTGTAATGCACGCTCTCGTTGCTTTCAAATCATATCCATTTTCACTACATACCCATATTTGGAAATTTGGAAATCAATGAATTTGTAGGAGTTGAATGTTTTTATACAGGCAACAAGATTAATGCTGCGATTCCCCGTGCAAGCAGAAGTTTTGAATTTAGAACTGTGCAAGTCATTCGCTAAATTTTCTCTTTTGATACAAAAATATGTATCTCAATAATGGCACTTAACAAGCCTATTGCTAATGACACAAAGGAAAGTTACAGGTTTCCACCACTTGTGAGTTTCTATTTAAGTCATGTATATACGTATGCCTCAAATATAAAATTATATATGTTTACAAATTTAAGGCTTGCTACATGGTGAAGTCAACAGGAATAAAACGCATGACAAAAAAAAAACATATTAATTTTGCAAATTACCTTTCTTTGTTAATGCGAACAAGATGCCAGCCAACATCATTGAGAAAAAATGGCTTGTCGTTATTAATTGGCACTTCATAGTACACTGCCATAACTTCTCCTGTGGGTTTGTACCACAGAAAATACTGGACTTTGGCAAAAGTTCCTCCAGACAGTAGAACTGTGTGGCTGTTTCTTTTCTTCACCCTTGTGTACTCCTGGGAGTAGAAAACCTGCCCATTTTTCCAGATCCTAAGTACTTTGAACAGTCCTGTATTATTTATGCTGAGGTTCTTCAAAGCAAAAGATACCAATGGCTGTAAATCAGCTGATAAAACGTAGGGTTTTGCTGCACCAGCAACATGGCAGCCTGTTGCCTCCTTTAAAGTGCTGACGCTGTAAGGTATATAGACCAAAAAGTAAATCGGTTGATTAAATCATGCTACTTAATGAAAAAGAAGAAGTTAATGACTGGAGCATTTCAACTGTTTTTAATCATCTTTCTTTACTTTAAAAAATACATTAATTACAATGTAAAACTGTTAAAGAAACTGACCATGTTATGACATTAGAATTTAGGTTATCAATACATGTATGTGCATACTCCTTCTCAGTCAATCTTCCACAGTTGAAGATTTCATCACTAATTTATTCAGGTCATGATTGATGTTTTCAGTGTTGTTAAACTATGTTTATGAAGTTAATGTTCTACATTAGATGATTTCATTCATGCTGATATCAATGCCCTTTGAAAGGAAAAATTCAATGCATTATTTTCAATTGAATAATGCTGATTTAGCTACTGTATACTATATGTAGATTGATCAAATGGGATTAGAGTTTACAAATGTAATACCTGCAGGGTATGTATATGGCGATTAACAATAAATATAACACAACAAACCCCTTTGATGTGCAAAGCATCTTTGTGATAAATTCTTTAAGAGATCCTTCTGGAATTTTATGTAAATCACTTCGCAATGTTCGCTGTGCATGAAGTTTCCATATAATCTATAAAGGAAATCAAATTTAAAAGAACAGAATAATGAAAGGAATGAAATTAAAGAAATATTACAAATCTTTGCCAGCTATTAATATTTGAATACTTTCACAGATCTGCCAATTATCTTGCAGTACAAATAAATGATTGTTTAAAAAGGGAAATTACCAGAACCTAAACAATAAAACGGATTATTATTGATGCCTACATGCATTATTGTACAATTGATATAATGTTAATTTTTAATGAAATGATCTGTCTTTTGTTTACTTTATCTGCTAACATGGATTTTTTTATGCATGAAATCAATGAAAGGATTTTTATTTATTTCTGCTCTCTTATTTTTTTACTCTGTAAAATGAATGTTCAATTTAACAAATCTCATTTTACCCAATTAACTGCTTTGGTGTTAGTGGCATTTTGGAGTGTTGAGTTATTGTGATTAAATACATGTACAACTAAAATTGTTGATGCAAACTACTCAAAAGCTGTTCTGACCCCAAGACCAGAAACATGCTTCTCCTGATTAATACCTGTCTGCAAGCATTTCCAGTGCCATGAACAAATTCAAGGATGGTCCCATTCATATCTTCAAAGCCAAAACATGACCATGCCCACATTGGTCCCCATCCTCTAACAAAATCAGCAAGGTGAGCACCTGCGTTATGAACATTTAGTCCACAGCTCCCATCTCCTACATCAACAAAAGTCAAAATCAGGTTTGGTCATTTTCATATGCATTGCACTAGTCATGTTTACAAAAAGTAGAAGGCATAGCACCTGATGCTTACATGTATAAGGACATCCAAGATGTGGACAATTATATACATGTAATGCATTTTTTATTGCTGGCAAGTTCTTGGTAGTGAGTGTTACCTCATATGCCATCTATTAACTTATTTAATATATTTATTACTAATTACAGTTACATGAACACACACTAGTTAAGTTACCAAGCTTCTAGACAACATACCATATAATGTCTGATAATCTCTGTAGAATATCCCAAGCAAACTTTTTGCCCTGTTAAGTTGAATTTCAGTGATTGAATCTCCAAGCATGATATAGACTGCCTCCACAAAGCATGAATAGTGCTGCAAGTACTTATCTGGGAGAATACCAATCAAGCATGGCAAAGAGTAAAACAAAAGCCAGCTTTGGAGTTCTGTAGCTGAAATTTAAAACACAAAGTGTCAGGTTACTATCATTAACTGCCACATCACATATTACAGTGTTTTCTTTCAGGTTAGCCTACATTCACATAGGATAGGCCCTATTGATTGTGAAACAGTGCAAGACTGCTGCCTAACCAGCAGCCTGATCGCATGAGCTGCCTACAGTGTAATATGAGAACAGGCAACTAAATAGTTTTTTAATAAGGTACCTCAGATGGACACTGGGCACCTAAACATGGGATCTTTGTTCCTATCTCATGTAATCTCTCTCCTGATCGAGGCTCCTAAACACTTGCTTGCAGCAATAAGCTTTTTGAAGATAAATAGCCCAAATGGCTCCAGAACGATTTTCTTAGCCTTGCAACATTAAGCCAATCAGTCAAGACACTTCATATGCAGCTCCAGGCTTTACAAGCTACATGTAATAATTGAGGTCATGTAAAAAATAAGCTAAGATTTGGATGAGACATTTGGGAGTGGGTTGAACATTACAATGGATAAACAGCCATACATGTAAATATTTCATTGGTAACAATATTGTTAATAATAAAATAAATTCTTAGCTAACTTGCACTAGGTATCTTCACCTTTAAAATGCCTGTAATGCTTCTCCAAACCACGGGGCAGACGTTTAATGAAGTCAGGAGGTTTCATCTGTAGGAACCGTTTATTCAGGGTTCCAATCTGTTATGCAATGAAAGTAATAAGTTTAATAAATTTACTACAACATCAAACGATATGTAGACACAAAACCTACCATAAATATACACATTTCATGTTGTTTTCCACTGTCAAACTAAATATTAATTGTTACTATAGCTATAGCTATAGCTTGTTGCATAATTAAGCCAAGGGAAATTGGGAATGGTTGAAAGCTTGTCAATACCACTGGGTGACTGACAATTAACCTTCACTATATAGGTACAGTGTAGTTTGTACAAACCTTATTCCCAATGAAACACTGCTTTTTTGCCTTAGTTGGGGAGAACCAGTTGTACATTAAAGTCTTTGTTATTCCAAGGAGGGCACCATGCATGTAATCTGGCACCAATCCAATTAATTGCCAAGTCAAAAAAGGGCATCAAAGCAAGGCTGGTAACATTGAAAAATCCCTTTGTCTGTAAAATCAGAACCAAACAAGTATTTAAATTAAATAATGCTATTGCATCCTGATTGATGGTTGATGGTTGATGCAGTTTTCTTTGTGACGGCAAGAATACCTAATTTAAGATAAACTACACTACATGGTCCAGAAAATATCCACACATCCATTTTGGAGGGTTTCTGATTGATACTCCAACTGCATGCTCAACAGATTTCAGTCTAGCTTCATTTCAATCAAATTATAAATGGCTGTGCCTCAAAGGGAATAGGTGCTACCAAAACAAAAATTTGATTGCCCAAAACACCAGACTAGCTTTACCAGTCTAGACTGCCATGACAAGACCTGTTCAATTTACTGGTAAGAAAGTTACAAACAAAACTGCAGAACTATACTTGTAACACAGTAACAGAAATAGTACTCAGGCAGTAACTTGTTAAATACTCTGTACCAATATCTACACTATTTCTGCAGCTTAGCTATTCCTCTGTTCCAAGAGGAGTATTTCATGCAAAACCATCCATTTTTAGATGGGTTCCAAGTCCATGTCTATTTTCATGTAAATAAAACTCTCTTTCATATACATGTAATTACATTTAGGTTTGATCAAAAATTAATCGTCTTGAAACAGAGGGAAATGGCAACTCTAATATGCCCTGTTTATCATAAGTCATTATCAATGATAATAATCTTACCCTAATTCCACTGACATGTGCTTCATGTCCACAGGCCAAGATGGTTGCAGTGCTACGTAGAATTGGCTTCTCATGTTCTTCACGATAGGGGTAGCATCGGGTATTTCCTTTGCCTTGCTTAACAACCTTCCCAGTTTCCTCACACGTGGAGCACCCCTCCATTATGCTGTGTCTGATTCATTACATAAGCTCTGGCCTGAAGGTCATTACTGCTCAGTATAGCTGCAGCCTTAACACGGACCACACCAGCTGGAGTAAAAACATCTGTACCTTTAAGATAAGAGAACATCACATTTTTAAAGGATGCATAATGATGATTATATAATTTTGAACTATTGTTAGTTCAAACATCACAGAAAAGTAATTACTTAATAATTATACCTACATGTGAGAGTTTAAACCAAAAAATTGCTTAAAACCGCAAAGAGCCAAGAGGTAGCAATCAGGCCCTTGAAATATATGTTTACAGGCCGTCGCACACTAGCCGATTTTTTGTCCTAAAACTGCAGATTTTTTGTCAGGATCAAATCGGGTTAAAATTTGTCGGGACATTACCTTGCCAGTCACACTAGCTGATTTTTTGTCGTGATTACCCACATTTAATCTTGGGGCTGAGTCAATCTCTGCCATGTTTGAAAAGAGGCTTGTTCACGGGAGTCTCATGACAATTCCTCATTGGCTGAGGTATGCGAGAGCCCCGACAAATATATATATTTTTTGTGGGTTGGTTTTCAACTTCTTTTCTCGGTATTTATTACACTTTATGATAATGAGTCAAAAACAAATGAAATTCAATTTCAACCTGGAATCAAATTTGACCTGTAAGATATGTAAGTGTACATGCATACATGCATCTTTATATAAACCCTTTTTAGTTATTTACTTGTGAATTGAGTGCCTGACAACACTTGCATCTTTTGTTGTTGCAAGCGTGTTTCCTTTAGGAGTCTTCCTCTTCAAGACGCTGACTAATATTCACCTGTTTCATAGAGAGCATTCATATCTGTAGCAAACTGCTGAAAGTAAGCATTGAATGGAGGCTTTCCTCTCCCCTGCCAAAGGCCCCAGATGAGGATATTCTTCTTGGAAAATCTGAGTGTTATAAAGAATAACTAAGTTAAAAACACAACACAACCTGTCATGTTTGCTTTTTAAGGACTGAGAATGACTGGGTCCAACATACATGTGTTGATTTGAATAATTTAAGGAAATGTATTACTTCTACTGTGTATAATGTAATTAAAAAATCGGGGAACTTGCATCCAGGTCTCCATGGCTCACTGGTAAGGCATCAGGACATGAATCCAAAGGAAAACCAAAGGTCTGTGGTTCAATTTAAGGCTCACAAGGTAAGCATTAAGGGGGGAGAACTTAACTACAAGTCTGTTGCTAAGGAAATCTCAAAACCTCCTTTTTTGAGGTAAGTGTAGAGTAGAGATGAAGAGAAGAGGGAATTTAAAGAGAAGATCAAAAAAACAAAAAAACATTTATTTTTTTTTTGTTGGACACAAAAACAAAAACAAAACAAAAAATCAAATTCACCTACGTTGAAACATTTGGTACCAGTTCAAAATATTTTGTATTGGTTCAAAATATTTTGTACTGGTTCAAAAAATTTTGCACTGGTTCGGAAAAAATTGTACCAAAGGTAAAATAGAAGTACAACATATGTACTATATGCATACATGTATATTATGTGTATATTGCAGTAATAACCATGGGATGAATTAAAGTATTGTTGTTAATGTGCAACTATTTATGCATACATGTATAAATATAAATACTGGTTTCTTTGGAAAACATCTAAGCACTAAGAGTGCATGTTACTAAATTTAGAGCCAACCTTTCTGTTGGTGGTATTTCATTAATTGCAAGAAACACTGGCCACAGTGAAATCCCTGAAGACTGAAACAATGGTGCTCCATCTGTGTTGAACAGCATGCTTATAGGTTTGTGTCTAATTTTCCAAGAAGTTTCCCTTTCCACAGTACTCCTTATAGTACTTCCCATCAATGATGTCTGTTAAGACATCATGCGTATTGTTGTACCTGCGTTTAATTCGATCCTGCACAGAGTCCCACATGCCATCTCCTATAAATTGCATAATTCAACATATGTCATTTATCCTTGCCATTTGAATTCCATTTGGTCAGGAAATACACATACAAGTTTAATTGTACATGTACTTAAATTATGCAGAAGATTTATGGAGATGTTTCAAATGACAGTTTTCAAGCAAAACATAGGATTAACATTATAACACATCAGTTTCCAAATGCGATTAATTAAAAAATAAACTGAACATTAATATTCTACACTGTACATAATGATATTAAAGGATTATTGTTTCAATGAAGGCCTGTGAGAAATGTTTGTCTAATTCAATGATACACCACTTTCAGTGTATTGAAACTACACTGGATACATTAAATATTGGAACAGCCAAGACTTGTTCCATAATATCCAGTGTTTGGGTAGCCCTGAATTCCCATTGGAAACCATGCCTTCCTTTTTCATGGTCAATATATCTTAAAGTGGCATGGATTGCAGGCACAATGTACATATGACATAGCACAATATAGTGGCCATACTCCAGAAAGACTGACCTAGCACAACAAAGATCTTTGATACCTTATGGTCAATTGTACATGCTTTTCAATTGCATCACCAGCCCAAGTCCTCAGCAAGGGTTAAGCCTGCATACAGGCCAATATGACCCACCAGGTCGGAGCTTATCTCGGTTTCTGTAGCATGAAGCGACTAGGAGTATTTCTACTCCCCCCTGGATGGGATGCTCATCCCTCGCAGGGTTACCCCCAGCAGTAAATTCGCCGGTACCCATTTATACACTTGGGTGAAGGGAGGCGCTGTGAGAGTAAAGAACACTACACTGTGCCCTGGCCGAGGCTCTAACTCAGATGGCTCAAGCTGGAGTCCAGCGCACTAACCATTACACCCCTGCCCCACCCACAGTCAGAGAACTTAGGTTAACTTGACAGCTTTCAAGAATAACTTCGAACTCAGTGACAGCCACAAGGCAACGCATGTTGCCAGAGCTTGCTTTTCCATCAACAAAAGGTGCCTGTGTAGGCAATTAGATAGCAGGAGTTTCAATAGTCGGTCCTTGGTAGACAATGGGCGAAATCCCAAGCCAACCATCTAATTTGCACTGGTTTCCTTAATTGTCACATTAACAGGGTTTCTTGCCTGGTTTTGTTTCATTAATGATAAATTTTGGTTTCCAAGTCTTTCATCATAAAAAGTTGAACAGCATTTCATGTTTCAGTTGTTGCAGGTGAAAGAATATTTAGTACTAGTACATTAAAGACTGTTTGATTGCATACAGTCAATTCTCTAAAAGATGGACACAATAGGGGCCGGTGTCCTAGCGGATTTGGACCCCCCGGTCCAAATCCGCTAGCGAATATGGACCCCCCCGGGTAGTAGACTATAGGCTTGGCGAATGACTTATAAAGTTTTTAAATGTTCGTAAACTAAATTGAAGAATTTGCAGAATTGGGACGAAATTTGTCTTTTTTCTTTTCATCTTAAGCGAAGAATTTTGTGTTCTGATTTAAAGAAACATTGACAAAAGCATGCAAATAGAATAAGTTACTGATTATGATACAAACAATGCTACAAATATAAAAGTTTGGAAGGGGGTCCATATCTGCAAAGTGGGGTCCACATCCACTACCACATCCGCTAGCGGATATGGACCGGGGCGGGGGAGTCCAAATCCGCTAGCGGATATGCACCGCGGGGTCCATATCCGCGGGGGTCCAAATCCGCTGTGACACCGGCACTAACTGCCAGTCTTATAAAGAGTTAAGATACAGTAAAATGACTGACGGAAAAACAGCCTGCATAGACCTTCACCAGTTGTCCGTCTTATAGCGGTGTCCGTCTTACAGGTGTTTGTTAAGAGAGAGTTTCCTGTATTAGTCAGATTGCGAGTAATCAGTTAGTAGGTTAAGCTATGAATTAATAATTTCAAAGCATGATAATAAGCAGGGCAGGTAGTACAACATCTGGTTTTAACATTGAAAACTATTCTTACAAAGAGGTACAAATGAAGAGCTTGGGGCAAAACTATGCTAACTGACTATTTTGGTTTTTTTTTTCCTCCGAATTTCAGCATATGGTCTTGAATTAAATAAATAAAAATTGCTCATTTGCTGATGTTCACTGTCTTTCCAAGAAAAGAGAAAAAATAAAATACTATATATCAATAGGTCAGTGCAAATCACTACTTAAATTATCTCCTTTCTTTCTTGAAGTGCTTGCGTGGCGCAAGAGTTTAGGGTTTTCCCACCGGACTAAATAAGAACAGAGAAGTCAAGGTTTGAGTCACATAGGTTCCGTTTTTTTTTTAATTTTTGCTAAAATGCATTTTGTTTTATTGTTACGATTTTATTTTCTCCACAAAAAACTGCAAGCCAGCATCTAAAAGGCACTTTAGAGAAAAAATCTTCGCAGGGTCAAAAATAGTCACTAATAAGCATACTTTTGCACCAAGCTCTTTAATTATAGCATACCATTATATTAAAACTGACAGTGACTTATCCTTATAAAACATTGAAAATCATCATTATGCAATCATTCTTCTAATAATAATAGTTAAGAATTCAGGGTACAAAAAAAGAATGCATTTGCTAGGTACATTGAAATAAATTGTCAGTGCCAGTTTTTTGTCTGCTCACCTAAAAGAGGTCAGCAAGGTTTTTAAATGCTACTGTAAGACAGGACTTTTTTTGCACGCTGAAGATCTCAGTTTTCTGATTGCATATTCTCTCATTCTAACTACAGTCAACTCTCGTTATAGCGGAAACCTTCGGGACTTCGTTTTGTGTCCGGAATAGCGAGAGTCCGTAATACCGGGAGTCATTTTCAGTCAAACCTCTATAGATGGGGATCTGAAATTTGTCCGTAATAGAAGGTGTCTGTAATAGCGGGGTGTCCGCAAGGTGAGAGTTGACTGTATTACAATTGAAGGGAACCTCGGCTGTAAAAGCAACTTAACCTTGAGTTGATTGATATAATGCCTAGAATACAAATTTAGCCGGACAACAGAGATATCAAAGTTAACAATTGTAACAAACAGAAATAATTTAAACTGACTATCCTTTTAAAATTTCCTGTGTACTGCCATCTTGGATTTCATGATGTCACTGCATTGCCCTCAAACAAAAGAACTTCGGCAACACAGCATTGTCCTAAAATCCAAGATGGGATGCACAGGTAATTTGACACCGATAATCTTTTCTATTTCTTACTTTTATTAAATGTTATTTTTACCTTGTCCAGCAAAATTTGTAACTTTAGCATTATTTCAAGTAACTCAAAGTCAACTAGCCTCAATGGCTGAAGTTCCCTTGAAGACTTTTGCAATGAAAAAAACATCCAAAAATAATACTCTTGGTACATTTATTTGAAAAAGAAAATCTTTGTTGGTCACTGTAAGCAAAATGCTGCAATAAACTTAGTGTAAATTACATGTACTTGTTGAGCCCAGAGGAAGCTGCTGATGTTCACCAAAATTTCTGCCAAAAAAAAAGCATCAAGTTTATCTTCTGTGTATATTTGTTGCTTACCATCAATTTCACCAATACACAATTCCGAGAACAATCTGGTACCCTAGCCGAGTCTTTGCAGACTTGAAAAGACAAGTGGCTCTTGAAAGTTCTGTTACAAGATCGTTTTCTATTGGTTGTAAAACTTAAAAAAAAAAATGGCCAGAAGTAAAGTTGCAACAAGTCTGTTGGAAATTCATTCGAAAGCTAGCAGGGCTCGAAATTGCGACCAATACGGTCGCCAATGCGACTAACTTTTTCTCCTTGGCGACTAAAATTGTTGTTTTGTTGCCAATTTGGCGACCTGAATTTTGCATGATTTAGAAGTACAATAAAGCATTAAAGTCTTGGCAAAAATCTCTTTCATTGGGGGAGTATAATCAGTATTTTCTGGAACTACACATTTCTCAAGCTTTAATCTCTGCAGGACTGATGCAGAGATTTTCAAACGATAAATGGCATTTTTAATCTTTCTCTGTGATGCAGCTAAAAGTTCAAGGGCTAAAAATGTTGATCATAGTAGCATTTTAAGCTCATTATAGCCCAGTACCCAACATGTGCTGGCATTATAAATAGGGTTGAGCAAGTCACAATTACCTTGCACTCTGGTATGTTGCTGGTCAGGTCGATTGAGGTTTCAGCTAGCCAGTGACATTTAGAGTTGGGCTTCTCTATCACAGATTATCCAGCATGGATATTGGTGCTGGGGAGATAAGTAAGGCTTGACAACTGTCAATGCTGACCAGAGGTCAGCTGAGCTTGTAGTGCCGTTTAAAGTTAGGCTTCTAGGACACGTAAGCTTTTGGCGACTTGTCCAATCCAGTGCAGAATTGTTAACCACTGGGGAGATAAGTTTGGCATTTGGTCACGCAATGGAAGTTCGTCTGTCACACTGATAGCAGAGCACTGTTCCCCCCTTTACACCATCTAACATGCATTTATTGCTTGTGATTGTTAATGTATTTAAAGCGTTATGTGTATTTGCTAGAAACTGCAACATTAAAGACTTTTGAAAAATAAAACGCCTTGAGATAATGTTTAAATCATCAGACAACTAATAACACAAAGCAAGTTTTACTCTTCTTCCATAAATTGTGCGATTTTGTAATTATTCCGTGAGTTT